>Ga0209396_1000140_pt1 | contig 95086 bp, 83 predicted proteins | sample GOMGulsemesocosm_6_FD_184638 | JGI IMG/M metagenome (GOLD analysis project Ga0209396, IMG submission 184638) | Methane-oxidizing microbial communities from mesocosms in the Gulf of Mexico - GOM8C Gulf of Mexico (SPAdes) (version 2) | ecosystem: Environmental > Aquatic > Marine > Cold seeps... | reverse complement strand
TAATATGGAAGTGACTGCGATTGTCTCGAACCACTTGGACCTCCGCCCAATGGCTGAGCGCGAAGGCATTCGCTTTGTCTACTTGCCGGTCACTAAAGAAAACAAGCGCGAGCAAGAGCTAGCGTTAATGGATATCGTCGATCAAACCGGGACTGAGCTGGTTGTTCTGGCTAGATACATGCAGGTATTAACCGATAATTTATGCACCCAATTAAAAGGGCGCGCCATCAATATCCACCACTCTTTTTTACCGGGTTTTAAAGGCGCAAAACCTTACCATCAAGCACATGTGCGCGGGGTTAAGTTAATTGGTGCTACCGCTCACTATGTTACTCCGGATCTCGATGAAGGGCCGATTATCGAGCAATCGGTACAACTGGTTGATCACACCTACAGTGCGGACTCTCTCGTTGCAGTCGGGCGTGATACTGAAACGGTAGCGCTGGCTAAAGCGGTTAAGTCTCACATCCAACATCGGGTATTTTTAGACGGCAATAAAACTGTCGTTTTTAAGTAACCTACTCATCTTATAATGATTCAACAAAGGCACTGCTTGAAGCAGCGCCTTTGTTCGATAAATACATCTTGAACCATTAACTTTAGTGGCTTCACATACTACTAAATAAGCGGTGGGAGTTTGCTGATTTGGGTTTCGCTTCCTTCATCGCTATTAAGCGCACTGCTCTGTAAAGAATATTCACAGATGTTAAAGGGCTGCATAGTTTATCAATTCCACCATAAAACCAATATCTTGCGATCTATTCATGGCCTCAAACCAAAGATTCTGACACATTGCATAATGACGCGTTGAAACAGCTCAATGTCGCTCGCAGATCAGTTACTTAAGGCTTGCCCTTCCATACTCTAGATACTTAAGACCCAATCATAAAAGCGCTGTTATAGCCGCATCAGGCTTTTCGTCCAAGTTAGGAGTTTGCACAATGAGTGATTCTGCCACGCCAACAAAAGCACGTCGTACCCGAGGTGGCCGCGCCGGCCGTCAAGCTAAAGCCGCCAGTGAAGTGGAACCTATTGTCCCCTACCTCACGCGTAATATTCCCTATTATGAAGTGTTAGACGAAGAAGGTTTAGCATTGATCGAGAAAAATGCCGATACCATTTTGGCAGAGGTCGGTATTGAATTTAGAGACGATGAAGAGGCACTACAGCTATGGCGTGATGCCGGAGCCGATGTGCAGGGCCAACTGGTAAAATTTCCCCGCGGCTTATGTCGTAAACTTATTCAAGATTCAGCACCTGCGCAGTTTACTCAACACGCACGCAACAGTGCTAGAAACATCGAAATTGGCGGCAAAAACACCGTCTTTGTACCCGCCTACGGCAGCCCTTTTGTCTATGATATGGATAAAGGTCGACGCTATGCAACCATCGAAGATTTTCAGAACTTCGTAAAACTTGCCTACATGTCACCGAGTTTGCATCACTCAGGAGGCACTATCTGTGAACCGGTGGATTTACCGGTTAACAAGCGCCATTTCGACATGCTTTACTCGCATATAAAATACTCCGACAAACCTTTTATGGGTTCAGTGACAGCACCTGAGCGCGCACAAGACTCTGTCGATATGTGTGAAATTTTATTTGGCGATGATTTTTTAGACTCTGCCACCGGTAAACCTAAGACCTTCTTAATCAGCTTGATCAACGCCAACTCGCCCATGACCTTTGATGACACTATGTTAGGTGCCGCAAAAGTTTATGCGCGCAATAACCAAGCCTGTATTGTCACACCCTTTATTTTAGCCGGGGCAATGTCTCCAGTCACCGTCGCAGGTACGGCGGCGCAATCATTAGCCGAAGCCTTGGCAGGTATGGCTTTTGTGCAATTAGTCAACCCCGGTGCTCCCGTGGTCATGGGCAGTTTCGCCAGTTCAATATCTATGCAATCAGGCGCTCCAACCTTCGGCACACCTGAGCCAGCTTTAGTGCTGTACATAATGGCTGCATTAGCAAGGCGCTTGAAAGTTCCCTTTAGATCCGGAGGCGGTTTTTGTGGTGCGAAATTGCCCGATGCGCAAGCCGCAACAGAGGCGTCGAATACTCTATTACCGACGGCACTTGCAGGCGTTAACTTTGCACTGCACACCGCTGGTTGGCAGGAAGGCGGGCTAGTGATGGGTTATGAAAAATTTGTCATGGATACAGATTTAGCTGGCATGATGGCGACGCTGCTCAAAGGGGTCGACTTATCCGAAAATGGCCAGGCAATGGACGCTATCGCAGAAGTGGGACCCGGTAATCACTTTCTAGGCTGTGAGCATACTAAAGCTAATTTTAAAACCGCTTTTTATCGTTCACCATTAACAGATAATAACAGTTTTGAGCAGTGGGAAGCTGATGGTAGCTTAACACATGAGCAGCGCGCGAATGCACTTTGGAAAAAGATGCTGCAAAATTACCAAGCTCCACCGTTAGACCCCGCTATCGATAGCGCCTTAACGGACTATATAGATGCACGTAAAAACTCTTTCCCCGATTCAAACATCTCATAGCGAAGTCGCTGTATACAAAGCAGGCCGTGGCAAGATTAGCCCAACGGCCTGAGATGGGAGACTACTAGCTAACAGCGTTTATGCATTCTAAATAGTGATACCTAGTAGCACTCAGATTTGGCCGGCGGGGGAGGTAATTTCAGGAGTGTCCTGTTGTTAGCCAAAAACTCATTCCTATCTGAATCTATAGGTTCAGCGTCATTTTTTGGATAAGGCATTAGCTGTACAGCACTAGAGCATAATTCTAAGGGCTTCAGTGGATATTTTTCAAACTGCCCAAGAATATTTTTCACTTTAATCTAGCTTCTCGAAGCTATTGATTCAGTTAATATAAAGTTGATCGCACACTACTTACCCTCTCGCCTTTGCCCACCGTATAGCCTTCATATTCCAGACAAAAAAAGAATCGATTTTTATCCAAATTGTGCTATTTTGTCTGCTGAACATACGATTAAATTCAGGATTTTCTGATGGGACTTATAAACGACCAATAGCTGTTAACCCGGCCGTTTTAAGCGCTCTATATTTATCCTTATGTTTGCAGAGTGACTATAAAAATTAAAAAAGACTGACGTTGTATATCGAGTAAAGTATGACAATAAAAAAAACCACAAGGATCGGCTTTCTGCTGGTCGATAAGTATTCTATGATTGCGATGAGTTCAGCCATTGAACCTTTGCGCATGGCCAATCGCCTCTCGCAGGAAACCCTCTACGAATGGCCTGTTATCACCTTAGATGGCAACCCCGTTGCGGCTAGTAATGGCTTAATGTTAAGCGCTGATTGCAATACTGAAAATGCTGGTGATCTAGATGTATTATTTATCTGCGCAGGTGTCAATGTCGATGGCGTATACGGTAAGAAGTTACAGGCGGCACTGTGTAAGTTCAACCGCAGAAAAATAAAGCTCGGCGGGTTGTGTACTGGAACATACCTGCTGGCGCGTGCAGGTTTATTAGATGGCTATAATTGTACGATACACTGGGAGAACCTCATCAGTATGCGCGAGGAATTTCCGAAAGTTAAAATATCTGACGAACTCTATGAAATCGATCGCGACCGCTATACTTGTGCCGGCGGGAGTGCACCGCTGGATATGATGCTTAAACTCATTGCTGATATCCACGGCGGTAAATTATCTGCCAACATTTCTGAGCAATTCATCTGCGATAGAATTCGCGGTGAGCACGATAGGCAGCGCATCCCACTACAACAGCATATCGGTTCAAATCAACCCAAATTAATTGAAGCTATTACGCTCATGGAGTCCAACATCGAGGAGCCGATGAGTATCGATGAACTGTCATCATTAGTCGGTGTTTCTAGACGGCAGTTAGAGCGCTTGTTTCAAAAACACTTGCACTCCGTTCCCACTAGGTACTACATGGATTTGCGCTTGAACTGCGCTAAGCGATTGTTACTGCAAACCGGAAAATCAGTCATTGATGTATCACTCGCTTGCGGTTTTGTCTCTCCACCGCACTTTAGTAAATGCTATCGCGATTACTTTGGCATCCCACCAAGGCAACAGCGACAGAATAAACTAACCAACCCCGATTAACTTTTTCGCGCGCGGCGCCTGCCCGATGATCTAGCGCCGCGACCCACAGCCGCTTGCTGCTTGCGCTCTGGCAGGGTCAGCACTTTTGAAAGTTCAATATACTCATCGTTTAAGTGTGGCAGTGCCATAGCGGCGACAAAATGCTCTTGAAAAGCTGCTTCAGTGGCTGTCTCTATTTTTTCAACACGCTCCAATATACGACTAATTTCACTGCGTTGGTCGAGATTATGCAGTGCGATTCGCGCGCCAGTGCCTGCAGCATTACCAATCGGTTTAACCCGCGCTAAGTCACAATCGGGGATCAACCCCAACAGCATCGCATATTTCACATCAATGTGAGAACCAAATGCGCCCGCCAAAGAGATGCGATCTAATTGCGTCACTTGCAGATGATCCATTAACAACTTCACGCCTGCATACAGTGCAGCTTTTGCCAGTTGAATGGCACGCACATCATTTTGAGTGATCAACAGTGGTTTATCACTATCGTGCAGTACATAACTAAAGGTACGATCCTGAGCCAATACACGAGCGCTAGGCTTGTCTGCTTGCTGATTAATCACCCCATCACTATTAATGACGCCCGCCATAAATAACTCGCCAATCACCTCAATGATGCCTGAACCACAAATGCCGCTAATAGTTATTTTCTTAGAAGCCTCTGCAAACCCGCTCTCGTTGGACCATACATCACAACCTATGATCTTAAATGCCGGCTCTAAGCTCTGGGGATCAATACGCACTCGCTCTATTGCACCTATGGCTGCCCGCTGACCACAGCTTATTTGCGCCCCTTCAAATGCGGGTCCAGTGGGGCTGGATGCTGCTAACAAACGATGACGGTTACCTAACACTATTTCAGCATTGGTGCCAATATCTACCAGCAAGGTAACTTCATCGGTTTGATCGGGTCGCTGTGCCAAAATCATGCCCGCCGTATCTGCGCCAATATGACCTGCTAGACAGGGAAGAATATAAGCACGCGCATTGGGATGTAATAAGATATCTAACTGAGCAGCCTTTAAATTCAACGCAAGATCAGTGGTTAAGGCAAAAGGTGCTGTGCCTAGAGGTGTGGGATCTATACCTAACAATAAGTGATGCATGATAGGATTGCAGACGATACTCATATCGATGATATCACCAATATCAATGTCTGCTTTTTTTACCACATCACGCGCTAGCTGATTAAAAGCCTCACGCACTACAGTGCACATTTGAGTATCGCCACCGGGGTTCATCATCACATAGGACACCCGGCTCATTAAATCTTCCCCAAAGCGAATTTGCGGATTCATTAACGAACTGCTGGCCAGCACTTTACCGCTACTTAATTCACACAGATGCGCCGCAATAGTGGTCGATCCTAAATCCACGGCCAAGCCATATAAACCTAATTTAGTACCGGGCCACAGCGCAATCACTTGGGCGAATTGCTGCTGTTGAACTTTAGGCTCTAAATACACAGCCACACTAATTTCACGTTTCCCCGCCACTAATGCGGGTTGCAGTTGCTGGATTACTGACAATTCGCAGTGGTTAACGATGATGCTGTAACGCGCTGCTAACTGCTGTTGTAGTTTGCCAAGGTCGGATGAAGGGTCGTCCATATCCGGCTCAGCCAATTGCAGCGTATAAAGCTTAACCGCAGGGTCTATTAACAACTCTAAAGGCGTCGCCTCTTTGCTAATATGCTGTTTGTGTAATTGCGAGCTTGCGGGCACATCGACCACCAAATCTCCCTGGATGCGAGCACTGCAACTCAAGCGCTGACCCAGTGACAATGCTATAAATTTATTACTCTGCTCTGCATCGCTGAGCGCTGATAGATTAGCTTCTTTTGAGGAAATTTTATGTTTACTAAACTCGCCAAAGCTCGGTGTAACAATACAGCGACGACAGATACCGCGCCCACCGCAACTTGACTCCAGGTCAACCCCCAGTTGTTGAGCAGCCTGTAATACCGGCGTCCCTAGGGCAAAATCACCGCGCAGCCCGCTGGGTGTAAACACTACAGTGGCGCGCTCCTGGTTTTGAGAATGGTTGTTAGAATGACCTTGATCAATATTAGGCACGGCGTCTACGACTCCCACGGCGACCACCTCTGGCTGCCTCTCCATCGGCTGCTTGCTCTCTAAAGTATCTAATCCAATTAGCACAATCTGGATCCCGACCCATCATTACATCAGCCCCTAATGTTGCTGCGATGACTTCTTTATGCAGTGGGTTAGTGATTGCCGATGTCATACCCGATGCGATCGCCATGCTCAAAAACGCGGCATTAAAACCATCGCGATTAGGCAATCCGAAACTGATATTGGAGGCACCACAGGTAGTATTCACTTTAAGTTCTGTGCGCAGACGATGGACCAATTTCATCACTTGCAACCCGGAATCGTTGATCGCGCCGATCGGCATCACCAGCGGGTCAACTACTACATCACAAGCGGCAATGCCGTAGTCAGAAGCGCGTTCTACGATTTTTTTTGCCACATTAAAGCGCACATCTGGATCTTGTGAAATACCCGTCTCATCATTTGAGATAGCAACCACCGCTGCACCATATTTTTTGACCAATGGCAGCACCCGCTCCATTTGCTCATCTTCACCAGTGACTGAGTTGACCAGTGCTTTGCCTTGGTAAACAGATAAGCCGACTTCCAGCGCTTCAACAATAGAGGAATCAATACACAGCGGTATATCAGTGAAAGATTGAATAAGCTCAATCACCTCGCCTAAAATTTTAGGCTCATCCGCCAGCGGTATCCCCGCATTCACATCGAGCACATGCGCCCCCGCCGCTATTTGTGCCAGTGCATCGGCTTTAACACGTGAGTAATCGCCCTCTTTCATCTCAGCGGCCAATAACTTACGTCCGGTCGGGTTTATGCGCTCACCAATCACCACAAACGGGCGTTCAAAGCCAATCACAGCTTCTTTTGTCGCTGAACTTAATACTGTATCTGTCATTTCTGTGTACTCTCCGCAAAATGTTGCTGGTCGCGCCCCGGATACCAGGGAGTACGTCCCTGTAATACGCCCGAGCGTTTAATAATATCGGCCACCGATTCTTCCTGACGGTAAGCCATCACATGAATGCCGCTGACGCCTTCTATTTCACGCAGCTGTTGAATCAATTCCACACATAAATTTTGCCCTTCGCGCTTTTGATCACTGGCACCTGCCAAGCGCTTAATCACTGCATCTGGAATATGGATGCCAGGCACATTATTGCGGATCCAAGTAGCGGTCTTCGCAGAAGCCATCGGTCCAACTCCCGGCAAAATAAATACTTTTTCGAGCAATCCTAAGTCCCTAGAGCGCGCCATAAATTCTTTAAAGCGCGGCACATCAAAACAGTAATTGGTTTGAATAAACTGCGCGCCTGCGACAATTTTTTTTGCTAGACGGTGCGGCCTAAAATCATACGGAGGTGCAAATGGATTGGAAGCTGCGCCCAAAAAAACTTTGGGGGGTGAGCTAATCTGCCTACCGGACAAAAACTCGCCTTTATCACGCATGCCTCTAATCGTCTCTAGCAGTGACATACAATCTAAATCAAACACAGGTTTGGCCTGCGGGTGGTCTCCCGCTTGTACGCCATCTCCGGTTAAACACAACATATTCGATACTCCCATGGCCGCGCCACCTAATACATCACCTTGAATGGCAATACGGTTTTTATCGCGACAGGAGATCTGCATAATGGGCGCGTAGCCGATACGGGTTAACAAGGCGCACATTCCCACACTAGACATATGACAGTTTGCACCAGAGCCATCAGTGGCATTCATACCATCGACAAAGCCGTCAAAGACATGGGCTCTGGCAAAGACATCGTTGGGGTCTGCTGAGTCAGGAGGAGCGAGTTCAGAGGTGACTGCAAAATGCCCTGCGCGCAATACACGCTCCAACCTGCCGGCTGATGTATGACCTTCTAAGATAGGTAGCATCTTCCCAGGTACTGGCTCGTCGTGAAAAATCATTTAGATTTAGGCTCTTGATATTGCACTATTTCTTTTACTTTACCGAGCCAAGCAGAGCGGCCTTTTATGGCGTAATTAACTGGCAGTTGCACCGCAAATATTTGCTGGGAATCTTGCATGTTTTGACTGCCTTTCCAAGCTTCCACCCATACACAGCGCATCTCAGGCTTCACCTCACAATGACCATTTTGACGCACCCCCCCACAGGGGCCATTGCGCAAGTTTTTTGGGCAGTTCATAGAGCATGACATACCCGTAGCGCTAAGCGCACACTGACCACACATCTGACAGTCAAACAATACCCCCTTACAGAGCTGCTCCATCGCAGCGACGGGTTTTTCAAGCCGTGAATAGCCAATTTTTGCCATTATCGGGTGCAGTTTTACCAGTGATTTTTCGAGTAAGTTATAAAGTGTTTCAAAAGCCCGTGCATGTCTAACAGCCCAAAGGCGCGTTTTATACATCTACTTACCCTCAACGTTAGACCAGTGTTACCGCTATCTGAGCATTAAATTTTTGCAGTGAACGGCCTAAGTCACCACTGCCTGAGAAATGATATTGATATTCCAGCCCCAATCTTTTAGCAGCTTGTTGCGCTTGAATTTGCAGTTTCTCATCAGCTGCTTGAGCGATGTACAACAGCTTGCGATAATGACCAAAATACAAAGGTTCTAACTCGGGCTTTTTATCCAACCCCAAGCCTCTGATAACCAGACGATCAAAGTGCCGCACAAGAAAATCAGTAAGGTAGAAAGTCCCTAATTCAGCTTCTTGAAACGTATTAAATAGCTCATTACCAGCATAAAACTCATAGCAGTGCGCACCTGGTATGCGCTCAACCCCTTCTTCTAACAGCATCGCATCTAATAAACCACCGGTACCGCAATCTGCATAGGCGACAAAGATCTGCTGTTGCTTGGTTTTGGCGAGATCAATCAGCGCTTTGATGGCATCACAGATTTTATCCGGGTAGTTGTGCAGTTCAGCGCTAATACACTGCACATCAAAGTGATCCCAACCATTGATTTTATTGACCTGTAAGATTTCTCGCAGCAGTGCTGAACAGCAAATAATCACCGCTTTTGCTTCGCTAGTGTGCACGATACTTTGCTTCACAACACTCACCACAATACTACGCCGCTCGTTTCAGAGCGATCATCTCCTTGGCCATATCTACAGTGATCGCCGCATCTCGACAATAACCGTCGGCACCTACCGCATCTCCAAACTCTTGATTGAGAGGGGCGCCACCTACCAATACTATGTAGTCATCGCGTATTCCCTGCTCTTTCAGGGTATCGATAACGACTTTCATGTAAGGCATCGTTGTCGTTAAAAGCGCTGACATTCCCAGAATATCAGGCTGATGCTCCTCAAGTGCCTCAAGGTAGGTTTCCACTGAAATATTGATACCGATATCGATCACTTCAAAACCGGCACCTTCCATCATCATAGCCACCAAATTTTTACCGATGTCGTGGATATCGCCTTTTACGGTACCTATCACCATTTTACCGACAGACTCTGCACCCGTTTCTGCTAACAGCGGTCTTAATATAGCCATCCCTGCTTTCATCGCCCCAGCCGCACTGAGTACTTCTGGGACAAATAAAATGCCGTCCCTAAAGTCGACCCCAACAATAGCCATTCCACCAACCAGAGCATCATTGAGCACTTTGTCTGGAGACCAGCCGCGTGCGAGTAAAATTTCAGTACCCTCTGCTATCTCATCAGCCATGCCGTCATAGAGGTCATCGTGCATTTGTTCTACCAATTCATCATCATCTAAACTGCTAAGGTCTAAGTCGTCTTCTTCATAATTTTCATCAGACATGGCTACATCCTAATCCTGTGTATTGAAGGTAATTCTTCCATTTAGATTATGTTTAGCGAGCTTTTGATGCTGGCATTGTAGCGACGAGAAAATGCGAGAAAGCGACAGATTTACAGAGATTGATATAAAGACAGCTGTGTATAAATCAAACAGTGCCTACGCACTCGTTAGATGCCAATAATACCTAGTGCATTGATTGGTTTAGACGAAAATTAGTCAAGCAGAAAACAACCCAAACAGCAAACTCGGTTAACAGCTTAACTCTCTGTTTAGGCCTCTCAATTATCCACATGCACGCCAGCTTTTTGGATGGCTAGTTGCGTCTTAGTCAAAACATCTATTTTGTTTAAAACAGCATAAATTTTTAACTGCCATTAAGCTTTGGTTACTATCTGTTGGATATAATAGACAAAGAGAAAAAGTATTCAGATTTTACAAAAGATAAGACTTTTTCTTATTTATTATTCTATAATTATAATCTCATTTATGTGGTTAATCCTGTTATAGGGGTAATATGTCAAAATTACTGATTATCGAAGACAGTGTGATGATGCAAAAGGTCATTAAGCACGTTGCAACCATTGAACTGGATTGCATGTTTGATATTGCGGCATCAAAAGAAGAGGCAAATAGACTCATATCCTGTAACGATTATTATTTAGCACTCGCCGATTTGAACCTTCCAGATGCTCCCAATGGTGAGGTTGTTGATACTTTACTCGATGCAGGTATCGCCACCATTGTCTTAACCGCGTCCCTAGATGATGTAAAAAAACAAGCAATGCTTGATAAAGGCGTGCTAGATTATATTTTCAAAGAAAATAGAGACTCATATTTTCACGCATTAAAATTGGCTAACCAAATCCATACTAATAAAGAAGTCACTGTCTTGTTAGCTGATGATTCGTCTATGCTGCGCCAACATATCCGCAAGCAATTGGAAAAAATGCTGTTTAAAGTGGTTGAGGCGGTTAATGGTATTCAAGCGCTAAATATTTTAAAAAGCGATCAAGATATTGGCTTACTCATCACTGACTTTAATATGCCTGAAATGAACGGCATAGATCTAATCCGCAATATTCGAAAGATTCGCACCAGAGATAGTTTTCCGATCATCGGCCTCTCTTCATCTAATGATCCGACACTTTCGGCACAATTTATTAAGCACGGCGCCAACGATTTTTTGGTCATGCCCTTTATCCACGAAGAATTTCAGTGGCGCATCCTCAAAACCATGGAAGAGATAAAGCTCATACAAAAAATTACGGATGCCGCTAATCGCGATTATCTCACCAAATTATACAACCGTCGTTATTTTTTCAGTGCTGCCAATAAACTGCTTGCTTTTACCGACACCCCTGAAAAATCAATATCAATCGCCTTGATAGACATTGACCATTTCAAAAGTATCAATGACGATTTTGGCCACGACAGTGGTGATGCGGTGCTGATTCAAATTTCTAGCTTGCTAAAACTAGCGTTTAAAAACTATACAGCGGCGCGCTATGGTGGTGAAGAGTTTATTGTACTCTTTGATGATACCTCTATTGAAAAATGCCATCAGGGACTAGAAGCTTTTAGAGAAAAAATTGCCGAACACAAATTTAGATCTCCCGATGGCATTTTAAATATTACCGTCAGCATTGGTATCGCAACAAAAGCAGACGACTCTTTAAACGCGCTAATTAAACGCGCTGATATCGCTTTGTATAAAGCCAAAGATGGTGGTCGTAATCAAGTGATTATCTATGAACACAGCCGCACTAGCACTACTGATCTTAATGCAGAGCTTCCCGCCAAGAAAACAACACCAACAAAGCGCCGACTCGCTTGAAGCTACACTCGATGTGATAGAGTTAAAATAGCCTGTTAAGTTATAGACTTTCAATGCCATCACCCCGCTGCTCCTTTAGCTGCAGCGCTAATTCCAAGCTGTGCTAGCCCAACAATTAGTACTGTGTGGCACAGTGAATGCACTGTTGCAGTTTCACTATAAACAGCCACCAACGACCCTAGCGACTTTCTTTAATCAACAGTTTACTTGCCTGCTCAACAACAATTGCATGCCTGCTCGCCAAGGCGCGCTCATCGCTATCGTAGCCACCACCTATCACAGTCGCCACCGCAATTCCAAGCTCCAAACAGCGGCTTAATACATAGTGATCGCGTTGGCGTATTCCCTCTAAACTGATATTAATAAGACCTAGCGGATCGCCTGCAAAGACATCCACTCCCGCATCGTAGAGGATGAAATCTGGCGTACTCATGGCAATTGCTTTCTCAAAGCCATCCGCCATCAGTTGCAAATACGTTTCATCATTGGCTGCAACAGGAATATTAACATCTAAATCACTGAGCGCTTTTCGCGCGGGAAAGTTTTTTTCGCAATGTACAGAGCAGGTAAATGCATTTGGGTTAGTGCTTAATATTCTGGCCGTTCCATCCCCCTGATGCACATCGACATCGAAAATGAGTACTTTTTTTACCACTCCCTGTGCTAATAAACTATTAGCAGCGATCGCCAAGTCATTCAAAATGCAATAACCTGAGGCAAAATCATAGTGTGCATGATGAGTGCCCCCCGCCAAATGACAGGCAATAGAGTGCTTAAGCGCTAAGTGACAGGTTAATAAAGTACCCACCGGCGAGATTAAGGTACGTTTTAAAAGTCCTTCACTCCAAGGTAATCCCATACGTCGAAGCTCTTGCCTGTCTTGTCTATTTTCCACAAAACGGGCCAAATACTGGGGACAGTGAGCCTGTTCTAAAAGTGCCCTTTTAGCTTTGCCCGGTCTGTATGTATTAGTATTAGTAGCAATACCCCTCTCGATCAAACACTGCTGTAATAGACGAAATTTTTGCATCGGAAAACGATGTTTATCACTAAACACATAACTGTAGTCTGGGTGGGTTACTATAGGCAATTGCATCGGGTACGGGTCTCAAAATGTCACTACCGATGCTTATCTCATCCAATAGTCTATTAATGCCGTATACTGCCATAACGGCTTAATCATTGCAGTCAATTAAGTCCTAAAGGACACAGAATCAAACCTTTGATGATTTAGGCTGAACCTAAGTCATCTCTATCAAGCCAAATTCTACGCAGGCCTTTTATGAATGAAGTACTCGAATTACAGAGCGGTCAAGTAGCTTTCATCAGTAGCTTAATGGCTGGATTCTCTTTTTCAATTGCCATACAAATCATCAGAGTAGGCCGCCAGCACAAGCTTTCTCCACTGTGCTTTATCTTTTTTTGCCTCGCTGGATTTGCTTTTTTAATGGCACTCTACACCGATGTTGCTTTGAGCTTACGCATCGTTGCTATACAAGACTTCTCTGCACCACTGCTCAGCAAAATCAGTCACATTCGAGATATTGGTACCGCTGCTGCCACCAGTGCATTCTTTTTATTTACCTTATCAGTAGGATTAGTAGGCTGGCTGATGTCAAGGCTAACGGGGATAATCTCTAGCCTATTGGCCTTCCTTACCGTAGTTGCTCTGCTCTATACTAGATATTCTATTATCCATCTATCTTAGTAAAGCAGCACACAGATATGATCAATATAATAAACAGTCATAAATTAACAGTATCTGAGATTTGTATCGCTGATATCTCATCACAGCATTTTTTGTCAGCGTCTATAGAGCTACTTAGCGATAACGTCGTCCGATATTTACCCGCGCATTTCCAGAATATAAATAGTGCCGAAAAAGCCCTGTCTTGGTATCAAACTTTGCTGGCAGATGCTCAGTTATTTGCCATTCACAAACGTCATAATCAACAGATAATGGGTTATATTTTTGCCTATGAAGATACTGACAACACCGCTAACCTTGGCTATTTAGTGGGCGATCAATTTCAGGGCAATGGGTATGCAAAGGAAGCACTTAACGGTTTTATCCGTTGGGCAAAGAACAACAGACAATGGCATCAGCTGCGTGCCTGCGTTGCACCTGAAAATACTGGCTCGATGGCACTGTTGCAAACATTAGGCTTTGAGATTATGCAGCAACACCCCAGTGAAAGCCTCTGCTACCAGCGGACACTTCGCTAGCATTATTGTGGATGAGATATCGTAGTGAGACGCTTCTAATGATTTGGATGCTACGATTGCAAAGATGGCCGCTTAAAGTGAGTTTGATAGCGCCATTGTAAGGGTAACAGCAACGCAAACCTGCAGTAAACTGGGGTTTGTGCATGACTAAGCAGGCCAATATAATTTGGCCAATAAAAAGCCGGTACTTGACCGGCTTTGAGAGCAAATACTTAATAGCATGCAGCTCCCGATGAATTAGGCACAGCCTAACTCATCTTCCACAGACTTTATTTACGATCTTGGCTTGCCGTTATCTGGATCGTAAAGTGCTCCGTAGCCAACCGCTTCAACAGTCACCGCGTAAATATCACCAAAATATTCAATCTGCAATTGACGACCCTTTTCACAGTAATCAAAGGGAAGGTAACCCAACGCAATATTTTTGCCAATACTAGGCCCGTAAACAATACTGGTGGTATATGAGCGTCTGCCTTTATCATCGATCAATGCAGAGCCTGTGGCAGGATCCATTATTGGGCAATTACCCACCGGATAGCGTGCAACACCATTGCTATCGATATTATTATTCATCGTTAAAGTACAAAGGTAGGCGCTTTGGTGCTCAAGCTCGCGCTGCGCAACATAAGCCTGCTTACCGTGAAAATCTGCTTTCTTGACAATTTTACGCGCCAAGTCCACTTCTAAAAGATTGTATTCAGTCAGAATATCGGCATTTTGTAAACGTAAGCTCTTTTCCAGACGACGCGAGTTTGCGTAGGTCTCAATCCCTATGGGCGTCACTCCTTGCGCATATAGTGCATCCCAAAGCGCAAGGCCGTCTTGCATCGCAAAGTGAATTTCCCAGCCCTGCTCACCGACATAAGAAATTCTAAAGCCCATATAGGTAATGCCATTGATCACAATATCCTTGACTGCCGCGAACGGGTAATTTTCCTGGCTGATAGAGCTAGGATCATCCACTATTTTCTCAAGTGTTGCTCGCGCATTTGGCCCCCAGACCCCCAGACAGCCATAATCATTAGTGCAGTTGGTGACCGTTGCTTGATACCCAAAATCTTGTGCCATCCGCTTGAGCCAAACAAGATCTCTATGTCCTGCATCCGCGCCGTCAATCACTCTAAAATGCTCTTGGCCTAAACGCAGCACTGTTAAATCGGCACGTACGCCGCCTACCGCATCTAAGAAGTGTGTGTACACCCCCTTACCGACCGGTGTATCACCGCCAACTTTCGCCACACAGGCAAATTCCATCAGTGCCGCGGCATCTGGGCCTGTTACATCAACAATGGCAAAATGAGAGAGGTTGATCATGCCTACATCTTCACTGAGCTTTAAATGCTCTGCATTACTGACTCTAAAGAAGTGACGGCTATCCCACTCCGCTTCACGTACTGGGACTTTATCACCGTACTCTTCCAGTAAATGCTCATTGCTGGCGTAACCGTGAGCACGCTCCCATCCTGATATTTCCATAAAGTAGCCGCCGAGCTCGTTTTCGCGCTCCCAAAACGGGCTGCGAAACTTACCTCGCGCCGCCGTATAAGGCTCGCGATTGTGAACCGGCGGGTTGTAGATTTTAAAAGCCGATTCATAACAGCGATCGTGGATATACTGCTCTTCACACTGGAAAGGATAAGCACGTGCGACATCGATACTTGAGTGGTCAAATTCAGTGCGCCCATCCGTCATCCAATCGGCAATCACTTTACCGGTACCCGGGCCGTCTTTTACCCAAACCGAGACACCGTACCAGAGGCCTCTTACATTAGAAGACTCACCAATAGATGGACCGCCATCTGCCGTCACTTGCAGCAATCCGTTGAACGAGTACTTATCGTCGTAACCTAGCTCGCCTAACACTGGGGTGAGTTCAATCGCTCGCTCTAGTGGGTCAATCACTTCTTCAAGCTCTAAATCACGTTGTGAAGGTGAAAGTCTGGCATGCTCTTTTTCTAAAATATCACGCGGGTGACACATACGCGGCTCTTTCTCCTCGTAATAACCCCACTCTAACTGGCCACCTTCCGCCGTTTTTGGGTCTCCCGTATCACGAAGATAAGCGGAGTTACCTTGATCGCGAAGTAGCGGATAGCCAATTTCCTTACCACTGTTTTCAAAAGCTTTAAAGTCTTTAAAGAAAGTCAGCGGATGATCGACGGGCATCACCGGCAAATCTTCACCGGCCATTGCTGCAATCAAACGCCCCCAGAGACCGGCACAAACCACTACGTGATCCGCTTCGATATAACCGCGCTCGGTTTCAACCCCTTTGATACGTCCATCTTCAATTTTTAAGCCTGTGCAAGAGGTATTGGCAAACACTTGTAACTTACCCGTTGCCACTGCCTCTTCAACTAAATCACCCGCTACTGTTTGTGAGCGGGGAATCACTAAGCCCGCATCCGGATCCCATAGCGCACCTTGAATGACATCTTCTTCTAACAGCGGAAATTTTTCTTTGGCCTCACCGGTACTCATCATACGTACGTTGTTGCCAAACGCTTTTCCTGATGTCACACGGCGCTTTAACTCATCCATGCGTTCAGCATCACCTTTACGCGCGACTTCAATACCGCCAATACGCTCATAGTTACCGCGTTTTTCATAAAAGTCGATACTGTATTTAGTGGTAAAAATGGTCATCTGATCATGAGCAGTATTAAAACAAAAATCCGATGCGTGTGCCGTTGAACCAATATCGGTAGGCACCGCTGATTTATCGATACCGACAATATTATCCCAACCTCGCTCTATAAGGTGATGCACCACAGAGGCACCCACGATACCACCTTGACCAATAATAACGACCTTTGCACTACTCGGAAATTTAGACATCTGTTAACACTCCGCGCTGCCAGCTATGTGACAGCAACACTAGATGGAACATAGTTAATTGTTCCTAATTGTTGTAATTATTTATAGCGAAATACTTTGAGGGTGACAGATTCGCGCCCTAAGGGCAGAAAACAAACCATCGATGATTCAGGCTATGCCTAATTCACCTCTATAAAAGACACTCAGTCACTGCTAATGCACAGATATTAAAATATTGAGATAGGGACAACTTATCTATTAGCGTCATTATTTTGCACCATTACAATGATATTGGACAAGACTCAAACAGGCCAACAATAAAATAAGAAACTGCCACACAGATAGTTTAACTTGAAAAACCAACAATTTTTAAGTCAAACCGTTACACTCTCTACTCCCCCTTGTATGTTCTTATTTTTTGACACTCAGGCCTTCACGAAATGCGTCCAATAGATTTTAAAACCAAGATCAGTGCCCAACGCCCATACGGAAACCCCGCAAATGGATTGACTAGCCAGCAATTGCAACGGGCTTTTGAAAGCGATAGAGGACGGATAATAAACAGTGCCGCCATTCGCAGGTTGCAGCAAAAGACCCAGGTATTTCCGCTGGAGAAAAACGCCGCGGTACGCTCTCGTTTAACCCACTCTTTGGAAGTACAGCAAGTTGGCCGATTTATCGTACAAAGTATTTTTGCCAGCCTCTCTAATGCGCAACAAAGCCAATACGGTTTAATTGAGCTTGATCGCTGTATTGAATCTCTGGTTGAAATGTCTTGTTTAATGCACGATATCGGCAATCCGGCCTTTGGTCATTTCGGAGAACAAGCCATCAATCAGTGGTTTGAGGAACATTTACTCAGCCTTGCTAGCGCTGCTAATAGCAACGTGCAGCGGGAGCACCTGTTTGAGCAGCGTCCAGAACTTGCCGTTGAGTTGCAACAGTTTGAAGGCAACGCGCAAGCCATCCGACTGATTCACTCGCTGCTTAACTTGAATTTAAGCTACTCTCAAGCAGCCGGCATCTTAAAGTACACTAGAGCAGCCACTATGCTTAGATCGAGTGTTGCGAAAGACAAAAGTTACTTAATGAAAAAGGTCGGGTTTTATCACTCGGAATCAGCCTATATTAAAAAGCTCTGTGATCACTTAAAGATTGCACCGGGTTGCCGGCATCCACTGTCATATATTATGGAAGCAGCTGATGATATATCATATTGCCTGGCTGACATTGAGGATGCGGTTGAAAAAGGCATTCTCAATACAGACCAGCTCAGTCATTTGTTAATAAAAACTTATTGTGACGTCTTAAAAAATAAATTTAGGGTTGACGACCCACTGGCCATTGAGAAAATGCAAGAGTACATCGCGCGTGCTAATAAGAGTCAGAATTTCTTTATTAGCTTACGTGTTTCACTCTCCCATCCTCTGGTAAAACACGCCAGCAAACAGTTTATCGATAATATTGAAGGTGTTTTTCACGGCAGTTTCAACAACGCATTACTGGAAGATAATAGTCAATATCACGCCATTACCGAGACTTTAAAACAAATAGCCATACAACAGGTTTTTTGCCATCCAGAGGTAGAGAAACTAGAGCTACAAGGTTACCGCATTATTTGTGGTCTGCTAGATTTTTATAAACCGCTACTCGCACTGAAAACTGGGACTTTTGAAAAAGTCTTAAATAATAAAAAAGATGCGCCTTTAATTGCTAAGCATTTAGTGAAAAGACTGCCTGAGAAGCACCTTGATAGCTATAACAAGGCGATTCATGCCATAGATAAGAGCAGCAGCGACTATTCAACGCTGGAATTTTATCACCGCTGTCGACTCATTCAGGATTACATATCAGGTATGACTGATCAATTTGCCTATGATGAGTATCGCTCCATCATGGTGATAGACTAGGGGATTAAATGTCGTTACACGCTAACTTTATACTACTCGCGCAATACAATCAGCAGATGAACCTCAACCTATATGCAGCTGCTGGTCAATTAACGCCACAGCAGTTAATGCAAGAACGCGGCGCCTTTTTTGGTTCAATCTGCGGTACTTTAAATCATATTTTAGTGGGTGATATCATTTGGTTAACACGTTTTTCCAAACACTCTACCGCCTTTAATGCATTAAAGGGCGTCACTGCATTACCAGTACCAGGAACACTCGACGAAATTTTATATCAACAAATGACAGAACTGAAACAGCAACGCGAGCGGTTAGATAGGATGGTTTGTCAATTTACTGCTGAGCTCACTGAAGAGCTGTTAAACACCTCACTACAATATAAAAACACTAAGGGCCTTCGCTTTAGTAAAAATTTCGGACAATTAATCCAGCACTTTTTCAACCATCAGAGCCATCATCGAGGCCAGCTTTCCACGTTGCTCTATCAAGCAGGTATCGACGTTGGTGTCACTGACTTACTGTTCAGCATAGTCAATGATGGCTCAGATACTGAGTAATATCTTAGAGAGATGATTTAGGCATCCCATTTCATCGCAACACTTAATCGATCGTCTTCTTCTGCATGAAAAATATGTTTCCAATACTGGTTTTTTAAAAGCTAATTAACACAGGCAGCTAAGTAGATCAGCTGCGAACGCACCCACTCTAGCGGTGCAAAAACTCATTTGATCCGGTACCAGTAGTAATAGTCTTCCCTAAACCCAAGTTTTTGATACAGAGCAACTGCCGCGGTATTAGTGGCAAGCACTTGCAGATAGCTGGTTTGCACCCCTTTGTTTAACGCCCAGCTATGGATACCTGAGACAAGCTCCGCGCCATAGCCTTGACGCCTGCAAGATTTTGCACATACCAGATCAAAAATCCCCAACTGACCACGACCTATTACCCCCAGGCCACAAGCCACGGCTTTGCCCGCTTTTTCAAGCACAGCAAATAATTTCTGATCATCAATGCGCTCTAATATTTCAAGGTGCGCGCCGTGTTGCTCGAGGGCACTATCCGATAACTGCACAAAGCATTTAAGCCAATCGCCGGCATTGAGTATTTTAAGTTCCGTTTGCGCAATATCGGCAGCAATGGTTTTTTTCATCACCAGTGATTTACTAGCATAGGAATAACCCGCTTGTGCTAAATATTGATCGAGAGCATCAGCCTTAACAAAAGAGGGAATTCTGACAATGCTCGGCTGCGCTCGCTCATGAAAGTAGCCCTCTATTTGAGTCACCAATGCGGGCAGCTGCCAATTTTCAAGGGCTAAGACATTGGCTGAATTAGCTCGCTTGGTATAACCTTTAGCAAAGCGATAGACGATGCCTTGATCTTGGCTTTGCTCAAGTGAAGGCCAGGCGCTAAAAGCTGATTTTTCTAACAATTGCTGCTGATACATCGATAAAAGCCTATTATAATTTTTCTTGCAGCTCTGCTGCTGCGTAGCGTTTTTCTATTTCAATCAACACTGCTTTTTTCTGGGCTTGGTCATAAATCCCCCACTCGCCTATCTCTATGCCCGATCTTTTACAGGCGATACATAGGTCTTGATCGTCAAGACAACATACCCCGACACATGGGTTTCTAATTAATTTATTCGCCTGTTGAGTTTGCACACTTGCTCCAATCTTCTTCATATTTAATCACTGCTTAATATAAGTCTCAATTTAGTGCCTATCAATGCTGAAGTCTACAGTGGGTTAAGGTAAAATCGCGTAACTTTTAAAAACGATGCATTTAAGGACCTATCATGCCCTGGCTCCAAGTAAAAATAGAGATCAATCCCACTTTAGCTGAGCAATTTGAAGACTTGTTGCTAGAGGCCGGCGCGCTTTCTGTCACTTATCAAGATACTCAAGACCAACCTATCTATGAACCTGATCTGGGCACAACCCCACTTTGGAGCAATACCACGATCAGCGGATTGTTTGATGCGCAAACAGACATACAAGCAATGCGCAACTTTTTACAGCACGCTTTTCGACAAATAGAGACCAGCGATTCTTTCCCATCACTTGCCATTGAAATTTTGGAAGATAAGGACTGGGAGCGCGAGTGGATGAAATCTTACAAACCCATGCGCTTTGGCGAGCGTCTGTGGGTATGCCCTAGCTGGTGTGAAACCCCTGATCCAGATGCCGTTAATTTAATGCTCGATCCAGGCTTGGCATTCGGCACTGGCACTCACCCTACAACAGAACTGTGCCTGCGCTGGTTAGACAGTATCGACTGCCAGGCTAAAACCGTCACTGACTACGGCTGTGGATCGGGGATCTTAGGAGTGGCTTCATTATTACTCGGCGCGAAATCGGTACTCGCTGTCGATATTGATGAGCAGGCGCTCACTGCCACAATCACCAATTTAGAGCGTAACAGTCTTGCTAAAGAGCGCCTGACAGCGCACCTGCCAGAAAACGCGCCGCCACTGCAAACGCAAATATTAGTGGCCAATATATTATCAGGGCCATTGGTAGAGTTAGCACCGGTAATCGCCGCGCGCGTGGTGAGCGGAGGAAAACTCGCTTTATCCGGCCTTCTCGCCAGCCAAGAACAAGATATTATTAATGCTTATGCAAACGATTTTGACTTAGAAGCTGCTGTAGAATTAGACGGCTGGATCAGAGTGACAGGTATTAAACGATAAATACGTAATTCACTTCCTAGCAAAACCAATGCCAGTAGCAAACAACGAAATGTATTTTTTATAGCAATTATCCACGAAACCTCGAAATACAATTGCACCATTCGAGGTTTAAGTGTCGATTAAGCCTTAAATAAAGCAGAATTACGCTAACTAAATAGTCAAGACAATTCGATCAAATATCATCCAAAAAAAATCTGTTTTTTTTGCTGAAAGCGTGTAAAATTCGCCCCCTTCTTAATTCAAGTAAGTATCTCTTCAGCAAACTCGACATTTGCTGGGTAACTCTGACATTTTATAGGCGAAACATGTTTCAAATTGGCCCTTACAACATAGCTAGCAAAGTTATACTTGCACCTATGGCAGGCATTTCAGATCAGCCGTTTAGGCATCTGTGCAAACAGTTTGGAGCGGGACTTGTTACATCGGAAATGGTCACTAGTGATACCACTCTTTGGAATTCACGCAAATCCAGTTTCAGATTAATCTCTGATGCTGATATTGAGCCTAGATCGGTACAAATTGCCGGTGGTGATGCACAAATGATGGCACAAGCTGCTATTATGAATGTAGAGCGCGGGGCTCAAATTATCGATATCAATATGGGCTGTCCTGCAAAAAAGGTCTGTAAAAAGGCCGCGGGATCAGCACTATTGAAAGATGAAGCGCTAGTCAGGTCTATACTTGAAAGCGTTGTGAATGCCGTTGAAGTGCCAGTCACTCTTAAGATCAGAACCGGTTGGGACAAGCAAAACATCAATGCAGTTACCATCGCAAAAATGGCCGAAGATATTGGTATTTCAGCACTCGCTGTACACGGTCGAACAAGGGCGTGCGCTTTTAAAGGCGAAGTAGAGTATAAAACCATTGCAGATATTGCAAAGGTGATCGATATTCCACTGTTTGCCAACGGTGATATAAACACGCCAGAAAAAGCGCGCGCAGTTTTAGAGTATACCCAAGCTGATGCAGTCATGTTGGGGAGAGCAGCACAGGGACGGCCTTGGATATTTAGAGAAATGGATCACTATCTAACTCATAATGAGCACCTAGCGGCTATAGAGATAGATGAGATCAAACAGGTTTTAACGAACCATCTACATGCTCTTCACCTGTTCTACGGTGATTATTTGGGCGTACGAATTGCTCGAAAGCATGTAGCATGGTACCTACAATCTGTTCAAGAAAGTAAGCAGTTTCGCTCATGGTTTAACAAACTAGAGACACAAGATAAACAATTGGCAGCAATAGAGCAGTTTTTTGCAAGTGCTCAAATAATTTCTGCTGCCGCATAACATTACAACTCGGATATTTGTCACGTGAACACAATAGAAAATCAACCAGCTAATTTCGCCCCTGTATCAAACCCTGCTGTTACTCAAAGCCAGACTTTAAGAGACAGTGTAGAAACATCTATGAACAATTATTTCAGACAGCTAGACGGCCAGCCTGTCACTGATGTTTACAAAATGGTACTTGCTGAAATCGAAGCGCCACTTTTAGAAACAGTGATGACTTACACCAAAGACAACCAGACTAAAGCGTCTGAATTACTTGGTCTAAATCGCGGTACGTTGCGCAAAAAATTAAAAGAGTACGGATTACTTTAATCCACTCCCTTAAAAGCAGTTGTTGAGTTATCAGCAACTGCTTTTTTATAAAAGAGAACGCTGCATAACGTATCGAGCAACGGCAATATAAGGGACAATTGATCACAATGCAGAGCTTACACAAGTAATTTGTATACTGAATCTATTGTAACTACCCTGCTATTGAACCTAGCGGTTATGCTGAGGATTAAGAGAGTCAATAGAGCGCTAATGATGAGCAAGCACCGCTTCAATTATCATCGTTTAAGGCACCTAGATAGCCTCGTACTCTGCCCCCTGCACTACTCTCTCAACCTCCTCTTTTTATCAAATTTCAAGCAGTTCCCCCCTCAAGACATTCCGAACATACACTTACCGCGCCAACCAATGGGCAACCCATATCAACGGCTCAATCAGGTCGGTGCAGATTCAACAAATTCACAAAAATCTTACTTTCCCTTTACTCAGAGATCATGGCAAACAAAATGGCAGAGCTAAACTATACTCCTATCCGCAGAGCACTCATTAGTGTTTCAGATAAAACCGGCATCGTAGAATTCGCTCGCTCACTGCAAAGCAGCGGTGTTGAAATCCTATCGACAGGTGGTACTTTCAAACTTCTGACCGAGAACGCCATTGCGGCGACTGAAGTATCGGATTACACAGGTTTTCCCGAGATGATGGATGGCCGTGTAAAAACACTGCACCCCAAAATTCACGGTGGCATTTTAGCGCGCCGCGGCACTGATGATTCTGTCATGGCGGAGCACGGTATCGACCCGATTGACATGGTGGTAGTCAACCTATACCCGTTTAAGCAAACGATTGAACGCGATGATTGCACTTTACCATTGGCGATTGAAAACATCGATATCGGTGGCCCAACCATGGTGCGCTCTGCGGCAAAAAATCATAAAGATGTTGCCATTGTGGTTAATGCCAGCAGCTACCCGCACATCCTTGAGCAAATCAACGCTCACAACGGTCTTACCATCACCGATAGATTCGACTTAGCCGTGCAAGCATTTGAGCACACTGCCGCTTACGATGGCATGATAGCTAACTATTTAGGCGCGGTGGTTGAAGGACCCACTGCAGCTGATGAGACTGCGGCACCTGTAGACAGTAGCGCATTCCCACGCACCTTCAATACACAGTTCGTTAAAGCACAAGATATGCGCTACGGCGAAAACTCTCACCAGCGCTCGGCATTCTATGTAGAGAGCAATCCCACTGAAGCTTCGGTTAGCACTGCTACTCAACTACAAGGCAAAGCACTGTCTTACAACAATGTAGCAGACACTGATGCAGCGCTTGAATGTGTTAAATCGTTCGCAGAGCCAGCCTGCGTCATTGTAAAGCACGCAAACCCATGTGGGGTGGCTATTTCAAACGACCTATTAGGCGCTTACAACTTAGCCTACGCAACGGATCCAACCTCAGCGTTTGGCGGTATTATTGCCTTTAACCGCCCTCTAGACGCTGCAACGGCCAGCGCTATTATTGAACGCCAGTTTGTTGAAGTGATCATCGCCCCCAGCATCGATACCGACGCACAAGCAGTATTAGCAGGTAAAACTAACGTCAGAGTACTAGTTTGTGGTGAATTTGCAGCAACACGCGCTGCTGATTTAGATTACAAGCGGGTCAACGGTGGCTTACTAGTGCAAGATCGCGACTTGGGCGAAATCACTGCAGATGATCTTAAAATTGTCACTAAAGTCAAACCGAGCGCAGCGCAAATTCGCGATCTATTATTTTGCTGGAAAATTGCCAAGTACGTTAAATCTAATGCGATCGTTTACGCTAAAGATGGCCAGAGTATCGGTATAGGCGCGGGCCAAATGAGCCGCGTATACAGTGCCAAAGTTGCCAATATTAAAGCTGCCGATGAAGGCTTACAAGTCGCTGGCTCAGTGATGGCATCTGATGCATTTTTCCCGTTCAGTGACGGTATTGAAGCTGCAGCAGCCGCTGGCATTAGCGCTGTTATCCAGCCCGGTGGTTCAATGCGTGACGATGAAGTCATAGCAGCGGCCGATAAAGCCGGTATGGCCATGGTCTTTACTGGTATGCGCCACTTTAGACACTAATAAAAAACGGGCGTGGCAAGCCAAAGCTCCACGCCCTTCACTTTCAATATAAATCGGTCAGTCAGCCTTGCGGCCACTAATCGATAGAACTTATTTAGGAGCATGCCAATGAATATATTAGTGATTGGTGCCGGTGGTCGTGAACACGCCCTAGCTTGGTCAGCAGCGAAAGACCCTAAAGTAGAAAATGTATTTGTAGCACCAGGCAATGGCGGTACCGCAACCGAGCCCAAAATGCACAACGTCGCAATTGATAATGCAGATTCTCAAGCACTGATTAACTTTGCTCGAGACAACAGCGTTGCATTAACTATAGTCGGCCCTGAAGCGCCACTAGTGGCTGGTATCGTCGATGATTTTCAAGCGGCTGGCTTAGCTATTTTTGGCCCCACTGCAAAAGCGGCACAACTTGAAGGCTCTAAAGCATTCAGTAAAGATTTTTTAAAACGCCAGAATATCCCTACGGCCGCTTACCAAAACTTTACAGAAATTGATCCAGCCATCGCTTATCTGCACCAAGTCGGTGCACCTATTGTCATTAAAGCGGATGGCTTAGCAGCGGGCAAAGGCGTGATTGTCGCTATGAGCTTAGCCGAAGCTGAAGAAGCGGTACGTGACATGCTAGCGGGCAACAAATTTGGAGATGCCGGCTCTCGTGTCGTCATTGAAGAGTTCCTGGAAGGCGAAGAAGCCTCTTTCATCGTCATGGTCGATGGCGATAACGTACTGCCGATGGCCACCAGCCAAGATCACAAGCGAGTTGGCAATGGCGATACCGGCCCTAATACTGGTGGCATGGGCGCCTACTCACCGGCGCCTGTGGTCAGCCCTGAGATCCACCAGCGCATCATGGATCAAGTTATTATGCCAACCGTGCGCGGCATGAAAGAAGAAGGCAATGAATACACCGGCTTTCTCTATGCGGGATTGATGATCGATACTCAAGGGCAACCAAAAGTCATCGAATATAACTGCCGCTTTGGTGACCCCGAAACACAACCGATCATGTTGCGTTTAAAAACCAGCATTGTTGACATGTGTAATGCAGCGTTGAACAAGTCGTTCAATACACTGACAGTCGAATGGGATCCAAGACCCGCTGTCGGCGTCGTCATGGCTTCTGGCGGATATCCTGAAGCGTATGCAAAGGGTGATGAAATCAGCATTCAAACGCAACCGAGCGACGACTGTAAAGTATTCCATGCGGGTACTGCTTTATCGGACTCTAAGCTAGTCAGTGCTGGCGGGCGCGTACTATGTATTGCTGCCCTAGGCGAAAGTGTTACTGACGCCCAGAAAATCGCCTATCAAGGGGTCGACAAAATCTCTTGGAAAGATGCTTTCTACCGTACGGATATCGCCTATCGAGCGATCGAGCGAGAAGACCAAGCTTAATCGAGTGCGACGCCAATAACGATTATTAGTTATTGGCGTCCCCCGCAGCATTTAGTTAAAAATACCAAGTACTTTACTCTCGCTTTTTACACAGATACTATGGACTTACTGTTGGAGTCTCAACCAATTAATTTGTTGTCAGATTACAACTAAACAAGTCAATATTGAGCCCCTTAATACCTCCCTCTTTATGGATATAATGTGCTTTTCATGGATTTTAAACGAACCAAATTAACAGTTTTAGTCACTGCAATAATCGCCACTGGCTGTAGTGCCAATAAATTAGAATCTAATACTGCTACCCAGGGCTACTGCCGAAATGGTGGAGAGTCTAGTGATTACAGCTGTGATAAAGATTCGCAAAAAAACAACACTCACAGTGCTGTTAGTGTCAATAATCCTAACACTGAAGCGTGGATGAACTCGAAACTGTCGGACATTAAGTCGTGGCTGAAGACGATCAAGGAAAACCCAAACGCAGCTCCTCCAGCAGCTAACTCTTCGAATACTGCGTTACTGGTGCGAAATCCTGCCGCGACTGACCCTGAACTAAAGCGCATAGAAATATTAACCCAAAGAGGCGATCACCGAACAGCGATGGCTTCAATTAATAATATTCTGGCGCAACAGCCAGAAAACTTGGAAGCAGAGCTAACCAAAGGCTTAGTATTGAGCAATATGGGAGAGAGCGCTGAAGCCGAATTACTGCTTCGAAACGCCATCACTCGCCACCCAACGTCCCCTGAACTATATAACAACTTAGCCGTTATATATTCAGACAAAGGAGACTATGGCAAGGCGATTGAAACGCTACTACTCGCCTTCTCTACACACCCAAGCTACGCACAAGTTAATGAGAATTTACGAGAGGTCTATGCATCTGTCGCCTCTCTTGCCTATAACAGAGCGCTAGATCTAGATTCAGACAAAAAACAAACACCTCAACTAGTTGTTTTACGAAGAACATCATCCCCCAGCTTACCCGCTCTTAGCGATGAAAACCTAAGTAACAGCATCGCCGCAAACACTACGACTCGAGCGACAAGAGAAAAAACGACACTGCCTACTAAAAAACGCGAGACAAACACAACAACTGTAGCAACAAAAGCAGCGACATCTACAACCACTCAACCGATTATTGCTGTTGCCAAACAAAAAATTGAATTACCACTACCCATCATCAACGATCCAGATCCTGTGGAAAACATTGCTAAAGTTAAGATAAAGCCGATAAATACTGTACTAAAACCTAAAAAGAAAAAGAGCGTTGTGCGGGTTGACAGCAAAACACCTGCTAAAACAGGCAAGGCTCCTGGTAGCTCAACGTTAGCGGCGATTAAGGCCGTCAGCCGCTGGAGCTGGACTTGGACATCTCAAAACGTAAACGCTTATTTAGGGTCATATGTCAGCAACTACAGTCCCAAATCGAGCATCAACCACACTCAGTGGAGAGCACAGAGAACTGTGAGGCTCACCAAGCCCAAATTTATTAAAATCAAGCTTTCTAATATAAAGTCAAAACGCGTCAGCAACGATATAATTGAAGTGACTTTCCTGCAAAAATACCAGGCGAATACTTATAAAGATCAAACCAATAAACGACTCACTATGAAAAGGGTTGGCAGTAAGTGGTTAATCAGTAAAGAGCAAAATATTTAGTCACTGGCAGTAAATGCCGGGGATATTTTAACGTTTAACCTCAACAAAAAAAGGAGAGCACTGGCTCTCCTTTTTTATTACTTTGTGCCCTATTAAGGACAGCTCACATTGCATATTAAGAGCGCAAGACAACAGCTACACTCGATAGGATAACATTGCCCCCTCTAAAGAGGCTGTCGTAAAAGGTAGCGAGCAAAAACAAAGCAAGGAAAAACTGTGGAGTTTATATTTATAAAGGAGCTTATTGAGTCGGTTTTTAACCGCCCAGTTATTGAGCGCGGTCATTTTTCGACAACCTCCTCTAAACTCATTTTTTCACCAATACAGAGATATACTACCTAATCCGTTACACCTGAATTAGCTGCACTTGCAAGGCGCTGCCGAAAACTCATCTCTACAACTTAGTCACTTTTAAATTCTCTTCAACCACAATTTTAAATGCATCATCAACCAACGTTAATCCGAGCTTCTTAAATGTCTTATCTTTATAATTTGGAGATGCGTAATTAAGGGTAAAAGTGATACTCAACGTTGCATCATCAATACTGCCTACATGTTTTATATTTGAACGTGATAGCTTAATCCACTTAGGCCTTTCAATCCGCTTACGACGCCAGTCTAACCACTGATCGTGAGACATCTTTTTCTTGGCACTGAATGTATTAACGTAATGCTGACTGTAGCTGTCAAACTTCTGTTGCTGCCAAGCTGATATCCACGCATCAACCATGGCATTTACTTTCTTCTCAATACCCTCTTTCTCATCGATAACACTTTTCTCAGTGCCGGCTTGAGTGTTAATACTTGAGCCGATATTGATAGCTTGAACACTGCTAACAGTAGTAATTGCTACCGTCTCAGCACTCGTCATTTGACTGCTGGCAACTTCACTCGGTTTAGGAACACTCTCTCCTATGTCCGCTACTGACGATACACTGTCAGTTTTTGCATCGCTAATCATTGGCTCAACTGACTGAGTAACCAATATTTCACTTGGCACAGCTAACGATACTGGATTAACAATTATTGGCTCAGCTATCTCTGTAGGCAACAGCGAAGCAATCTCTACCTTCTCTTCAGTGCTAGCTTGCGGTATGGCTTCCACTGCGACAGACTCTATTGGTAGATTCTCAAAATTTTCCACAACTTGCTGCTCTTCATTGTTTTGCCTTAGAGCAGCGCCGTTTTGTACGACTACCAATTGCCCACTATTGACGGGCACACTTACGGCAGATTCGTTCGAAATTGTAGTTTGCCAATAAAGCCCCGCACAACCAATGACTAGCCCTGCCCCAAGCGTACTGTACAGCCCTTTCCTAGAGCTTTTTGCTGTTTTCGCCTCTTCGCCACCGACATCCAGGGCAACCGGGAACTGACTCAAAACCTCTTGATAACCAACCAGCGATTGCTCTCCCTCAGGGGCGAAAATAAGAATATTGGCAAGCGCATGGTGCTGACCTGCTAATTGAGCAGAATCAGTCACTGTAGCAGGGGGCTGACTAGGCGAAGATTGTTGGTGATTAAGTGTTTCGAGCAGCTTGGTAAGATCAACCGCAGCGACTGTATTTGCATTGGCAATAATCACAATCGAACGCTTGCTTTGCAGCGAATCCAAATACTCAGCCAAAGCTGAAAAATCCACCACTGAGTCTTTGACAATATGACTAAATATCTTGAAAAACGCTTCAATATCCCCTGACAGCCAAGGAATGATAATATCTTGACGAGCTTGCGCAAACTCCAGCCAACTTCTTATAAAAACTGGACTATTTGCGCCACAAATTTTCAATCGTCGGTGCGCAGAGAGTAGCTCATCTAATTGATAGTACTTTAAAGTAAAATCAGTTCTTACAATACTTTGCTGAGATTGAATATTTTGCAATGCCAGTTCCTATGCTTAGTTTAAATGTTCCCTCTTTAAAAGACTTAAGGTTTGCCCATTGAGGGGGCGCCTTCGTAGGCAATTTTCCAAGCATCAGATTCTTTTGTCCAATACTGCCTTTTGGGCCCAATACCTTTGTAGTTACTAGATTTGTAATCTTGATCAAAAGATACCACCATGAGTTCAGTGTCAGGATAGGTAAAAATGTTTAAATCATTAAGACCTATTTCAATGAATGTTTTGGAACTATTGACACGCTTTTTATGCTCAGCAAATTTGTTAAACTTCTTTTGACCATCACTAAAACTGTGAGAGTAATGTTGAATATAACGATTATAGTCTAAGCTCTCCCAATCTACTTCCCAATTTTTAACCACAGCGAGCATTTCTTGCTGCTGTTTTAGCCAAGCCCCCTTTGAAATCCAATCTAGGTTTTCGCCCAATATCATTGGAGTCCCATTTTTAATCAGTTTATCAACTTCTTGAAAATCAGGGTTGGTTAATGAGAGGCAACCAAGACTTGCCAGTGGAGGACGAGAATAGGTATCCACCGGAGAGCCGTGCAGCCAAATACCATTACCTGTTCGATTATTTCGATAATCCCAGGCATTAGGGTAATTTAAAGGCAGTGCCCCAGCACCATATCGCTGGGGTAAGTTTTCGTCGAGTAGCCGACCTGTCGTAAAATAAACGCCGACCGGAGATTTCTTATCGCCTTGTCTTCGTTTATTGATGCCCCCTTGACCATGTGATGCATAATAATCTTTAATTAAAAAAGGCACTCCATCTCTATTTTCAAACACAAATAAACGTGAAAGACTCATATCTTGCACAATGACATATTTTTGCTTTTCGCTGAGTAACACAATATCTTTGGGAATTAAGTCAGCCGCTGGTTTAGACTTACGCAAATTTAATCTAGCTTTCGCCTCTTCAATAAGACCGTGCACTTTCTTTTGCTGGTTCTCAGTAAATCGATCGCCAACTCTGGAAAGAGGATTTACTTGTGCGATTAACAAATCCGCATAGACCAGTTGTGCCAAGCGAAAATCTGGCCGAATATCGACCAGCTGTTTTACTTGATCTAAAGCGACATCAAAATTTTGCGCCGCTATCGACTCAAAACTTTTCAACAGTAATTCTTCATTTCCTTTGGAGACACCGTAATCTTGAGATGACTGGGCTATTGAAGCATGAGTCATGAACAGAGCCAAAGCGGCTAAAGATAGAAATCGCATAGAATCCTTACACATTAAATATAACCAAAATATTATACTGCTAATCGAAACAAAGCAGTATCCCTATTCACTGGAAAAGAGGGACTATAATCGAAGCCCTTACAAAACAGCGTTGAGAACAATAAAGCCAAATAATAATTGATACTGGTTGATTAACGCTCTCACATATTTATAAAACCCTAACCGCCAAAATCACCTAAGCGTAGCGAGCATTTTAAGACCTAAGTATCATCGTTCAGAGCATGATTGTGCTGTTAAAATTAATGAAACCACATTCAGCCCGCTGCTAATCCACACTTTATAGGAATCTTCATACTGCAGTCACTAGAGCAAGTCTTTAGCAAAGTGAACTTTGAGTAATCTTTCAAGTCAGAGTTTTATAGGTAAAAGACTCACTATCTCCCAATAAGTTTCTCTGTATAGTATTAATTGTGAAACATTTTTAATGTAGGGCAATAATTGGCAGTTATTCATTTCAACAATAATGGCTCCTAAGAAAAAGCATTAACATGTAACGATTAAAATAACAGACATGCTAAATTGGACTATAATTAAATTAAGAGCATAATCAAATAGTTGATAAATCGCTCTTAGATCAGGTAATTTACATCGATCAATTATGATCTATTCATTTTCAATAATTTATTTGTTAGCAGGCACTACCAACGCTTAATTAATTTACCCCATTGAACAGAAGGTGATCATCATGAGTATCTTCGAGCGCTACCAAACACGTTTTCTTGCAACAACCCAAGAAGAAATGACACTGCAACAGTACTTGCAACTGTGTAGAGACAAACCTGAAACTTATGCCAGCGCGGCAGAGCGCTTGCTAAAGGCAATTGGCGAACCTGAATTAATCGATACCGCCAAAGACCCCGTTTTAAGTCGAATTTTCTCTAACAAAGTCATTAAACGCTATTCAAGTTTTGATCAATTTTACGGCGCGGAAGAGGCGATTGAAAACATTGTCTCCTACTTTAGACACGCGGCACAAGGGCTGGAAGAGCGTAAACAAATACTCTATTTACTCGGCCCCGTTGGCGGCGGTAAATCCTCAATTGCCGAAAAAGTCAAAGAACTAATGGAGAACATCCCTTTTTATGCCATTAAGGGCTCTCCCGTTTTTGAATCCCCACTCGGACTTTTTAACCCAGACGAAGACGCCGATATACTTGAGCAAGAGTACGGTATTCCTAAAAGGTACCTCAAAGGCGTTATTTCACCTTGGGCGGTGAAACGCTTAAATGAGTACTCTGGCGATATTGAAAATTTTACAGTCGTAAAGCTCTACCCCTCGAGACTCAATCAAATTGCCATTGCCAAAACCGAACCTGGTGATGACAATAACCAAGACATTTCCAGTTTGGTGGGTAAGGTAGACATCCGTAAACTCGAAGAATATCCTCAACAAGATCCTGACGCCTATAGTTTTTCTGGTGCCCTTTGTCGAGCAAACCAAGGCATTATGGAATTCGTAGAAATGTTCAAAGCGCCTATCAAAGTGTTACATCCACTGCTAACAGCCACTCAGGAAGGTAATTACAACAGTACCGAAGGCATGGGTTCTATCCCTTTCACCGGTATAATTTTAGCCCACTCTAATGAATCAGAATGGCAATCATTCAAAAACAATAAAACCAATGAAGCTTTTATTGATCGGGTTAACATCGTAAAAATTCCGTACTGCCTGCGCATCTCACAAGAAGTGGAAATATACAAAAAGCTGCTGCGTGACAGTTCTTTAGCAAACGCTCCCTGCGCTCCTGATACTCTGACTATGCTGGCACAATTTTCGGTACTATCACGGTTAAAAACGCCCGAAAATTCTAATATTTACTCTAAGATGAGAATTTATAACGGAGAAAATCTAAAAGACACCGACCCTAAAGCAAAACCTATCCAAGAATATAAAGACTATGCAGGTGTCGATGAGGGAATGAACGGTCTCTCTACGCGATTTGCCTTTAAAATACTCTCCAAAGTGTTCAATTTTGACCCATCAGAAGTGGCTGCCAACCCTGTTCACTTGATGCATATTTTAGAAAAAGAAATTGAACAGCAACAATATCCTAAAGAGCTGCAAGATACTTATATTGGCTTTATAAAAGAATACATATCGCCAAAATATATTGAGTTACTCGGTAAAGAAATCCAAACAGCCTATTTAGAGTCATATTCTGAGTACGGTCAAAATGTATTCGACCGCTACGTCACCTACGCCGACTTCTGGATTCAAGATCAAGAATACAGAGATCCTGAAACAGGCGACATGCTTAACCGCGCCATGATTAATGATGAACTGGAAAAAATAGAAAAGCCCGCTGGAATTAGTAACCCAAAAGATTTTCGCCATGAAATAGTAAACTTTGTGCTTCGATCTAGAGCCAACAAAGAAGGCAAAAACCCTTCTTGGATGAGCTTTGAAAAAATGCGCTCAGTGATCGAGCAGAAAATGTTCTCTAATACCGAAGACTTACTACCTGTGATTTCATTTAATACCAAAGCATCTAGTGATGAAAACGATAAACACGCTGAATTTGTAAAACGTATGGTCAAACGCGGCTACACTGAAAAGCAAGTGAGACTGCTCTCAGAGTGGTATATCAGAGTAAGGAAGTCCCAATAAACGCAGCGTATAATTCACTGTGAAATGGGTGATCCACTCATTGAGCCATCGCTTAAAAAGAGGCCTTCGCCCGACATTCAGCCGTCACTCAAAACAGGAGTACGGAATATGAGTTTTATCATCGACCGTCGCCTAAACAGCAAGAAAAAAAGCACGGTTAACAGGCAGCGTTTTTTAAAACGCTATCGCAAGCAAATTAAAAAAGCGGTTGAAGATTCTTTAAACAAACGCTCTATTAAAGATTTGCAGCACGGTGAAAACATCACCATTGATCGTGACAGCACCTCTGAACCTTATTTCCAACATGGTCGCGGGGGGACACAAACCAGAGTGTACCCTGGTAATAAAGAGTTCGTAACAGGCGATGAATTCCCTCGCCCGCCCGCTGGCGGAGGCTCTGGGAATTCAGGTTCAGGAGATGCCAGCGATCAAGGCATCGGAGAAGACGAGTTCACCTTCCATATCAATCAAGCCGAATTTTTAGACTTTATGTTTGAAGGCTTAGAGCTGCCAAACTTAATCAAAAAACAGTTAAAGAGCACTACTAGCTTCGAATCCCATCAAGCCGGATTTACCAGCCATAGCTCTCCTGATAGATTGCACTTAACGCGCTCACTAAGAATCGCTTATGCGAGAAGAATTGCATTATCAGGCTCAAGTAGTAAGGAACTCTCAGCACTTAAAAAGAGGTTATGGCAGCTTGAAGCAGAACCGGTTGATGATCAAAGTGCACTTGAACTCAAACAATTAAAACAAAAAATCACACTGTTACTTGAAAATAAAAAACGAGTTCCCTTTCTTGATACATACGATTTACGCTACAGAAACTATGTCCGTACTCCCACCCCATCAACCAAGGCGGTGATTATTTGTGTCATGGATGTATCCGGTTCGATGACGCAAAGCATAAAAGAGCTCGCTAAACGGTTTTTCACTCTACTCTATCTATTTATCCAAAAGAATTATCAGCAAACTGAGGTGGTATTTATTCGACACCACACAAGAGCTGCTGAAGTTGATGAGCAAGAGTTTTTCTACTCTAGAGAAACAGGAGGGACCATTGTTTCAAGCGCGTTGCAACTCACCGCAGATGTAATTGAGCAGCGATATGGCCATGACCAGTACAATGTCTATGTCGCACAAGCATCCGATGGCGACAACTGGGACAATGATTCAGAGCTTTGCCATAAGCTGCTAAAAGACAAAATTTTACCCATGGTGCAATATTTTGCCTACGTTGAAATAACACAGGGCGTTCATCAAAATTTATGGCACGAATACAAAAAACTACAAAGTGAATTTGAGCGTGAATTTGCGATGCAGCAAGTACGATCTAGTGCTGATATTTACCCTGTTTTTAGAGAGCTTTTCGCCTCTAAAGTTGACTAATATCGAGGTAGCTATGCAAAGAGAACCTATATCATCTGACGCGCAATGGACCTTTGATCTTATCGAACAATACGATGCTGAAATAGCCAGAATTGCTGCGCACTATAAACTAGACACTTATCCAAACCAGATTGAAATTATTAACGCAGAGCAAATGATGGATGCTTATGCATCTGTTGGCATGCCGCTTCACTATAACCACTGGTCTTACGGCAAACGTTTCCTAGACACCAGTCAGAATTATCAACACGGTCGCATGGGTCTTGCCTATGAAATAGTCATCAATTCCGATCCTTGTATCGCCTACCTAATGGAAGAGAACTCAATGATGATGCAAGCATTAGTGATCGCACATGCCTGCTATGGACACAACTCTTTTTTTAAAGGCAATTATCTATTTCGCACTTGGACCGATGCATCCGCTATTGTTGACTACCTAGTCTTCGCCAAAAATTACATTGGTAAATGCGAAGAGCGCCACGGTGTTGATGCGGTCGAGTCGATGCTCGACGCCTGCCATGCATTAATGAACTTTGGGGTAAATCGCTACATTCGCCCCCCATCACTAACCCCTGAGCAAGAAATCAGAAATATAGAGGAGAGAGAAGAATACCTACAGCGACACATTAATACGTTATGGACCAGCTTCAACCCCAAACAGAATGATAGTGAAGCAGAATCGAAACCAAATTTCCCTCCAGAACCCGAGGAGAATTTACTCTATTTTATCGAAAAAAACGCGCCTTTGCTGAAACCTTGGCAGCGAGAAATCATCAGAATTGTGCGCAAGATGGCGCAGTATTTCTACCCACAAAAACAGACGCAAGTAATGAATGAAGGCTGGGCCTGTTTTTGGCACTACACATTAACCGATAAAATGTATCGAGAAGGGTTAATCAATGACGGATTTATGATGGAGTTTTTACAAGCTCATACCAGCGTCATCTATCAACCTCCCTTTGATAATCCGTACTTTTCCGGCATAAATCCTTATACACTTGGGTTTAATATGATGATGGATATTAAACGAATTTGCCAACATCCCACCCAAGAAGATCGCGAGTGGTTTCCCGATATTGCCGGGAGCCCTTGGCTTACAACTTTAGATTATGCTATGCGTAACTTTAAAGACGAGAGCTTTATTTTACAGTACTTATCACCGCGTTTGATACGTGAGCTAAAACTGTTTTCTATACTGGATAAATCAAGCAGCAGTCACCTCAAAGTATCAGCCATCCACAATGAATCAGGGTATCGACAAATACGCTCAGATTTAGCAAATCAATATAATTTGGGCTATTTGGAACCGAATATACAAATATTCAATGTCGATGTCACCGGAGACAGATCTCTAACTCTTAGGCATTACATCCATCAAGAGAGACCTTTAGCAGAATCCGCGAACTCTGTACTCAATCACATACAGACCCTTTGGGGCTTTGATATTCACTTAGAATCAGTCACTAGCAACAACGAAATCATCAAAACTTACCACTGCCCCAATAAAACCAACTTAGATGTCACTTAACATTATTTCTTGGGGTAGTGAATAATATTGTGAAAGACAACATCTTGGTCTGTGAGGTTTTTATAACCATGTTCGCAATCTGCATTAAAGCGCAAAACGGCACCCGTCTTTAGACACTGCCATTGATTGTTAAGCATCACCTCTAGCTCACCACTAATAATCACAATGTCCTCTATCACACCACAAGCGTGCGCACTTGATAGACTCTCCTTGCCCGGTGGCAGCCTTAATATAAACATTTCACAAGCGAGTAGGGGATCAAAGGCAAATAAGGTTTTATATTCAAAAATGCCATCTAATTTTCTATTTTTGTAACTGCTGTGATTAGCTGGTGTGCCGGGCTCTTCTATCAACACAGATAAAGGTAGATCAAACCCTTTGGCTATTTTCCACAAAGTGGCCATAGTCGGGCTAGACTCTTGTCTTTCAAGCTGCCCCAACATCGCTTTACTCACGCCTGTTCGTTCAGACATAACACTTAAACTCCAGCCTTTTTCTGCTCGATATCTCTTAAGGTTATCTGCAATTATTTTTTTCAAAATAAACCCACCTATTGTGCGTTATAACGCACAGTGTTATTCTTTTGGTACGCTATAACGCACAGGCTAATGATAACGCCTTCACTCGAAAAGACCAAAGGATAGCTAGTATGAAAACACTTAAAATCAGCCACGTTAGCGCTGGATTTATCGCAGTATTGGTAGGATACACTAGCAGTGTCGCGATTATTTTTCAGGCGGCTCAAACTCTACAGGCGAGTCAAGCACAGTTGAACAGCTGGATGCTAGCGCTAGGATTAGGGATGGGTGTTTCTTCTATTTTTCTATCATACCGCTATAAGATGCCAATAATTACAGCTTGGTCTACACCTGGAGCTGCCTTGTTAGTCACCTCCTTACAAGGTGTTAGCATGAACATGGCGATTGGCAGTTTTATCATGTGCGGCTTGTTGATACTGCTCTTCGCTGTGACAGGATGGTTTGACAAAATTCAGCGAATTATCCCCGCATCCATTGCAAACGCTATGCTGGCAGGAATATTGTTTCAATTTGGTTTAAATATATTCCTATCAATGCAGCACAATTTTTTATTAGCAGCAGTAATGGCGGTTAGTTTTATTATAACCAAACCTCTACTTAAAAATTTTACCGTCCCCACTGTACTAATGATTGGCTTGTTGCTGAGCTATCAACAAGGACTATATGATACTCAATCTTTGGCGATAAGCATTGCTATACCTGTTTGGGTATCACCCCACTTCTCAATGGCGACTTTTATCAGTGTCACTGTGCCACTGTTTATTGTCAGTATGACATCACAAAATATACCCGGAGCAGCAACACTGAAAGCCGCTGGCTACCAAGCGCCGATGAGCGCGGCACTGAGCACAACAGGCTTACTCACGGTGATTTTATCACCCTTTGGCGGATTCTCTTATAATTTAGCGGCAATCACCGCCGCTATTTGCAGTGCTCCTGAAGTTGATAACAATAAAAACACCCGCTATTTGGCAGGCATTTTTACCGGACTTTTTTATCTTATTATTGGGCTTTTTGGCGCCACTGTGGTTAGTCTATTCTTAATTATCCCTCAAACCTTAATCATGGTTATAGCGGGCTTAGCATTATTATCTACCTTGGGAAGTAGCCTAAGCGGCGCTCTGGCAAATAGCACTGAGCGCGAAGCGGCCCTAATCACTTTGCTTGTGACTATTTCAGGAATAGAATTCTATTCCATCGGGTCAGCATTTTGGGGACTAATGACTGGCATGTGTTGCATATTTATCACAAACTTTTACCAATCTCAACAAAGAGCAAAATAACCTATAGCTTTTTCTATTGAATGATTATTCTTCTTTGATATTGTCTGTATTAGGTTATCATCTTTATATTGTAGTATCGTGAATGAGCGGATAAATCAATAATCGGCGGTACACAGTTCAAGTTACGCTCTATATTGCATAACTGGTTTCAATGAATATATCGTCAAACACATTCGCGATGCTAGCTTACTACTAAGCAACTATTATTAATTAACCACACAGAGAGTAACAATATGGATTGTCTTTTTTGTAAAATAATCAACCAAGAAATACCTGCAGCTATCCAATATGAAGACGAAGATATTATCGCCTTTAACGATATCAGCCCCAAGGCACCTGTCCATTTGCTAATCCTACCTAAAAAGCACATAGCAACTTTGAATGACGTTACCGAGGAAGACATTGATCTGGTAGGGAAACTAGTCAAAAAAGCGAGCGATCTTGCTGCCAAGTTCGACATTGACCAAAGCGGATACCGCACAATTTTTAACTGTAATGCCGACGGAGGACAAGAGGTATACCACATTCATCTTCATCTCCTAGGAGGAAAGAAGCTGTAGCCTAAACAAGACAAAAATTATTAGGCATTCAATTAATTCAAACAAACAAGCAAATAACTCATACTAATTTTCACGTTAAACTTCTGATTTTAATAGATCATTTAAAATATTCCACAATTTACAAAACAATTAGATTAATATAACCTGAATATTTGTTATAATTAGTTCGTTAAGATATTTAGTTAAAAATATTGGATGAACTAATTAAAACAAGGAATATACATGAAATTGAAATCATCAGGTTTTGTTGTAGCAGCATTAAGTGCTGCCATTCTTAGCGGCTGTTCTAACTTAAATCAATACAAAGGAAATACTTCTACAGACCCACTCGATGCAGATTCTGAAAAAATTGCGCGACTAGAAGCAGAGTTAAACCGGCTGCGATCTAGCGCCTCTGATAGCTCACAAGGATTAACTCCGCCCAACCCTAAGGCCGGAGAGTGCTACGCACGTGTATTAACCCCTGCTAGATACGAAAATAGAACGCAAACCATTGAAACTGTTGCCCCATCCCAGCGTATTGAAACCACCAAGGCAAAATATGTACACGACAACAAAAGAGTGGTGGTTAAAGCTGCGAGCACAAAACTGATCGTTGTGCCTGCAACATTCAAAACTGTCACTGAGACGATTGTTGTCCAAGAGGCCTCAACGCGCTTAATTAAAAAGCCCGCTCAATTTAGAACAGTTTCTGAAAAAATTCTTGTCAGCCCTGCTAGAACTGAATGGAAAAGAGGCAAGGGGCCCATTCAAAAAATCGATACGATCACCGGAGAAATTATGTGCTTGGTTGACGTCCCTGCCGTTTATAAAACGATCAGCAGACGTGTCATTGAAGCACCGGCAAGTGTAGCAAGTATTGAAGTACCTGCACAGACGAAGACCATTACCCGCCGGGTCGTAGACATTCCTGCGACAACTCGTGAAGTCTCAGTTCCCGCTGTGTATCAAGAGATTCACTATCACAAACTGGCACAGCCGGCACAACAGCACACTGTTGATATTGCAGGGAAAAGCAGGACGATAACGCAACGTGTTAAAGTATCAGACTCACAGCTAGAATGGCGCTCAATCCTCTGTGAAACGAATACAAATGGAGATGTTGTTAGACGCCTACAACGCGCCCTTAAAGCGAAGAACTATCATCCAGGGCCCATTGACGGTGTCTTAGGTCGCGAAACGCTTAGTGCAGTTAACAGCTATCAGAAAAACAATGGTTTAGCCTCAGGACAATTAACTATTGCAACATTAAACAAGCTAGGCGTTTCTCTGTAGCCAGCAACCTAATGGCTGTGCCTTGTATTGGAATCGATAAACTAGCGAAGTCAGCCTAACGGCCTTATCCGGTATTACTGAAGAGATCACAGATAGGGTTTACTTTTTAAAGCTCTATCATCTGTTAATACTGAACTATAAAAGTAAAGAATGCCCTTGCTAAAACGATTTATCAAGGGCATTTTTTGCAGTACACATCACACTAGGCGTGACTGCGTTGCCTGACAGCCTCAAACAGGCAAACGCCAGCAGCAACCGACACATTAAGACTACTCACCTCTCCCGCCATTGGAATTTTTAACAGGAAGTCACAATTTTCTTGGGTTAAGCGACGCATTCCTTTGCCTTCAGCACCCATGACTAGCGCTAAAGGGCCATCTAAACTCGCCTGATAAACATCTTGCTGCGCATCTCCTGAAGTACCCGCCAGCCATATGCCACGCTGTTGTAATTGCTGTAGGGATCTCGCCAAATTAGTGACTTGTACATAAGGCATGACATTGACTGCGCCACAGGCCACTTTAGCCACCGTCGCATTAAGCGGCGCCGAGTTATTTTTAGGGGCGATAACCGCATGTACTCCCGCTGCGTCAGCACTTCGTATGCAAGCACCCAAGTTGTGCGGATCTGTTACACCATCCAGCACCAGCAAAAAAGCGGGCTCAGTCAGGTTGTCCAATAATTTATCTAAAAAAGTTTCATCTCTAGCCGTTATTGGCTCACAGACTAGCGCCACACCTTGATGAGCAGCTTTAGCCGTATACTCATCCAGTTGCTTGCGATTGCAGCGCTCTATAGCGATATTCAACGCCTTAGCGTTTTCTATCACTTGATTAATACGCTCATCTTTTCGCTCAGCGATAATCAACAGCTTTTTTACTCGCGCTGCATCGTGCTTTAAAGTGGTTTTAACGGCGTGAAAACCAAAAATAATATCAGGATTCAATTTTTTCTCCCAGCCAATCTATGGCTTGTTGTTGCACTATCTTTACCAGACAATCTATAAATAGCGGTTGATCATTCAAAGCTTCAATATAACGATACTGCTGCCCTCCAGCATCCATAAATACTGTTTTATTTGTCTTGGCAATTTCCTCTAACGTCTCCAGGCAATCCGCTGAAAATGCCGGGCAAATCACATCGACAGAAGCGACTTGTTGAGCCAAATCAGTCAAGGTCACATCGGTATAAGGCTGTAACCACTGAGTTGGACCAAACCTGGACTGGAAAGTACTAATAATAGTATCTGCTTGCTCGGAAAACTCTCCGCATAACAGTCGCGCTTTAACCAGTTGCGTCGTCTCAAAACAGTGTATAGGGTATGGATCCCCATCGTCTGCATATTGCTGAGGAATTCCGTGGTATGAAAATACCGTTTTTTGCGCAGGGGTATTAACACGCCAGTGAGATTCGATAGACTCTGTTAGCGCGCGAATAAAATTTTCATCGCGGTAATAAGATTTCACTATTCGAATATCCAGCACTTCTCGTGATCGCCGCTGGAAATTAGCAATACAGTCATAGACAGCGCCGGTCGATGTCGCTGAATACTGTGGGAACATTGGCATCACAAATATCTTCTGATAGTTTTGCCGCTGTAGCTGAACCAGTAGCTCACTAATATTTTGATCACCGTACGTCATTGCCGCAAATACCTTGGGAGCATTTTTATAGCTTGCACTTAAACGCTGCTGCAAGGCATCTACCTGTGCTTGTAAAATGGTACGCATCGGTGATCCCTGCTGCCAAATCTCTTGGTAGAGCTTGGCGACCTTTTTAGGACGAGTGCGCAAAACAATCAACTTAAGAACCGCTAACCAAATCCAACGCCTTGGACCACTCCCTTCAATCACTCGCGTATCAGAGAGAAACTCTCCTAGAAATTTAGCGACAGATTTAGCATCCGGTTGTTCTGGGGTACCAATATTAACCAATATTATCGCTGTTTTGTCATCATTAGACATTACTACTGTCCATTTACCCGATCATCTATAGACCAGTTTAATAGAGACGAATTAGGCACAACCTAAATCATCAAGGGATATATCTCCCACAGCTTGCTGGGAACAGTTCTTCATATTTCATGCTTAAGCATGTTCAGCTTCGATCAATGAAAAGTCGTTTCTGCGAGTAAGCTTACTACGGGGTCGTTAATTTAAAAGCTCTTTTATCACTTCTTTGACACATAAAAAAAGCCGCACTAGGCGGCTTTTTAGACATTATAGTGTTTATTTAGCAGCTAAGCCATTAAATACTTTTTCCTTGATATCGCTTACCGATCCGACACCTGGCACATAGATATAGGCAGGGGCGCAGTTCTCATCCGCTTCTTTCCAACCTTTATAATAGTTAATTAATGGCGCTGTTTGCTCATGATATACATTTAAACGCTTAGCAACAGTTTCAGGGAGGTCATCATCACGTTGCACTAGCGCTTCGCCAGAAACATCATCGACACCTTCTACTTTTGGTGGGTTGTACACTACATGATAGGTACGACCTGAGGCCAAGTGCGCTCTACGACCACTCATGCGCTTAATAATTTCATCATCAGCGACGTCAATTTCAACAACGGCATCAATACCAACACCAGCATCTTTTAATGCATCAGCTTGTGGAATAGTACGTGGGAATCCATCTAACAAGAAACCATGTTCACAGTCAGTTTGTGTTATACGCTCTTGCACTAAGCCGATAATAATTTCATCTGAGATCAATTGCCCAGCATCCATTACTTTTTTAGCTTCAATGCCCAGCGGGGTTTGCGCTTTAACCGCAGCACGCAACATATCACCTGTTGATATTTGCGGAATTGAGAACTTCTGTGTAATAAACTGAGCTTGTGTCCCTTTACCTGCGCCAGGGGCGCCTAGAAGGATTATACGCATTGAGGGTTGACTCCATCATTAACTTAAAAATTGTTTTACTGCCACCTTGTCAGAGCAATGGGTAGCCCTATATTTATCACCACAGCATACGGTAATTGGCATTTTGCGCTATAGGACTATAGTAGCAACATTCATAGTCTTTAATACTTAATAAAATTGTCCTAGTAACTATGCATCCAAGCAAGTGACAGTTTTATTAAATACAATAAGGCAGCCGAGATTAATATAAAATGTTTATGGACTCAACAGTTATTAGCTATAAAACTCTAATTATCGCTACAATCCTTTGGTTTTAGCCTCATCCCAAAACAGATCTAGTTGCGACAACTCAAACTGTGACCAGTCTTTATTGGCCTTCTCAACCTGCTCTTGCACATAGCCAAAACGTCGATAAAACTTTTGATTAGTTCCGCGCAATGCCTCTTCAGGATTGACTTTTAGGTGGCGGGCTAAATTCACTTGAGCAAAGAGCACATCACCCATTTCATCTTTGATCTTAGCCATATCACCGCTGGCAACAGCCTCCTTTAACTCAGCCACTTCTTCTTCAATTTTGGCAATCACTGGTGCTAGATCATCCCAGTCAAAACCGACACTGGAAGCTCTTTGTTGCAGCTTTTGCGCTCTTAGAAGAGCCGGCAGCGCCTGGGGAACATCATCTAATATTTTACAGTTTCGTTGTTCACTCTCACTCTTAGCCGCTCTTTCGCGCTGTTTGATTTCATTCCAACTATTAGCAATTTGCTCATCGCTGAGCTTAACCAATACCTTCTTATATAGGTCTTGGTTTTCAAATACATGCGGATGACGACGTATCAATTTAGTCACTAAAGTATGTATAACATCAGAGAGATCAAAAAGTTGCTGCTCACGCGCGAGCTGCGCATAAAAAATTATTTGAAATAATAAGTCTCCCAGCTCTTCACTCAAATGAGGCCAATCGCTATGCTCAATGGCATCGACAACTTCATAACACTCCTCGATAGTGAAAGGCACTAGGCTGGAAAAATCCTGCTTGAGGTCCCATGGACAACCGAATTGCGGCTCTCGTAAACGCTGCATCAAAAAGAGCAGGTCTTCTAAAGTGTATTTTTCTACGCTCACTGCTATCTGCTACCCTTTAATATTTCGATTACGCTTAACATTTATCACATTGGGAACTTGATTAGTTTTATCCATGATGCGCCCCAAGTTCTCTAGTCTTGAAACTTCAATGGTGAAGAAGAATTCAGCGGTACTGTTTTGTCTATCTGTCTGAGTATTCGCTGAAATAACATTGCAGTGCTCATTGGCAAATACATTCATTAAGTCCCGCAACAAACCAGATCGATCATAGGCAATTATCGCAATATCGACGGGGAAAGTTCGCTCTCCTTTCTCGCCCCACTCAACAGGCACAACACGTACTGCATCATTAGCACGTAAAGTCAAAAGATTTGAACAGTCATCGCGATGTATCGATACACCCCTCCCCTGCGTTATATAACCGCTGATAAGATCACCGGGGACAGGTTGGCAACATGAGGCAACATTAGTTAACAAATTACCAACACCTAATATACTAATGCCAGCATCTTCAGTTGATTTTTCTGGAAGTTTTATCCCTCTTGTTAATGCAAGCGGTAATTGATCCTCCTCAGCCCTATCTCCCAACTGCGATTGAGCTGCATTGAGTATCTGCGATAATCTGACATCGCCAGCACCTAGCGCTGCATACATATCGCTGACATGTTGATAGTTAACTTTTAGCGCAACGTCTTTCAGGTCTACATCACTGGTATTAATTGCCATACGGGTAAACTCCCGCTCAACAATATTTTTGCCAGCGATGCTGTTTTTGTCTTTATCTTGCAGTTTAAACCAGTGCGCAACTTTTGCACGCGCTTTAGAAGTAGTAACATAACCTAAGTTATTATTAAGCCAATCTCTGCGTGGACGCTGCTCAGACCCCGTTAATATTTCCACTTGATCCCCCGTCGTCAGCGGCTTATTCAACGGAATAATTCGACCATTCACTTTTGCTCCACAGCAGCGATGGCCTATTTCTGTGTGCACACGGTAGGCAAAATCAATGGCAGTTGAGCCGCTTTGCATATCGATTACATGGCCATCAGGGGTGAACAAATACAACCTATCTTGTACTACTTCCGCTCTTAGAATATCGCCGAGCCCCTCTGCCTCGCCAAGATCTTCATGCCATTCAAGTACTTGTCTTAACCAAGTAATTTTATCTTCATAAGAATCGTTATCAGCATTGGTGTCCGTGCCCTTATAGACATGATGTGCACAAACTCCGAGCTCTGCTTCTTCGTGCATTTGCGGGGTGCGAATTTGAATTTCTAATACTTTTCCTTCAGGGCCAAATACCGCAGTGTGCAACGATTTATAACCGTTGGGCTTAGGAGATGCGATATAATCGTCGAACTCGTGTGGGATATTACGCCATATGCCATGCACAATACCTAAAGCGGCATAACAATCGCGAACATTTGGCACAAGTACCCTAACTGCTCGCATATCATATACCTGCGAAAACTCTATATTCTTGCGCTGCATTTTGCGCCAAATACTATAGATGTGTTTCGCCCGCCCCTTAACATCAGATTCAATGTTTTGCTCGCGCAGTTTATCGTAAACTGTATTAACAGCAGTATCGATAAACTCTTGGCGCTCAATGCGCTTACCATCGAGCATTTGTGCGATGGCTTTATAGTCATTAGGCTTTAAATAGCGAAATGAGAGGTCTTCCAACTCCCATTTTATATGGCCTATTCCTAAACGGTGTGCCAAAGGTGCATAGATATCAAATACTTCACGTGCTACTAAATAGCGCTTCATACGGTCGGCATTTTTGACGTTTCGAATAGCACAAGTTCGCTCGGCTATTTTAATCAGCGCGACACTGACATCATCAATCATTGCCACTAACATCTTACGTACTGTGTCTACTTGTGGAGCTTCAGAACCTAGCACGGTATCACCGGTACGAGGGTTCACTCGGCTACCAAGTGCCGCCATCTGTAACACACCTTCAATACAAGTACTGATTTTTTGGCCAAACTGTTTTTTGACCGCGTTGATATTAAGCTTCTTCTCACGTACCGAGCGATACAATACAGCGGCTATTATCGAACTCTCGCTCTGCTGCAGCTCGGAGAGTATTTGTGCCATCTCTAGACCAATCAGGAAGCTACCGCTGCCGTATTGGTTCCAATCATCAGCAACGGCTTTGTGCTCTTCATAAACATCTCTGGCAAGCACACATGCCTGATGCAAGATATCTGGGTTTTCCAGCGTTACTTGCTCTTCGATCTTAGAGATCCAAAGGATAATATCTATTGAACCATCATCACGTACCGGATGATCGTCTCTTACTTTTACCATAACTAACCGCAGCTCCTTGCTTTATAGCAAATAAGCATTATTGAGACGGCCAACAGCCCTCTCATTGAATTTATTATTTTTTAAATGACACCTGTTCCATTACCAAACAGAACCTATTTACCAATAACCACTAGTATGTTTAATTACACTTCAGCCTTTGCGTACGTCACTTATAAATACAACCAGCGATCTATAGGGCTTTCCAAAGCTTCCCAGTGCCATTGTACAACCAACATCTCTCGCTCTTTCACAAAGTTAAGACTTAATTTCATGTCTGAGCAATAGAACTTAGTCTCACAATAAAAACAAAGACAAGACTGCGTATGGGTAAATATGCAGACTTAGCCAATGGCTAACACTGTCTTATCAAAAGCGAATTATGTAGAGGGCTCATTAAAGACACCTGTCGATAGGTACCGATCACCCCTATCACAAATGATACAGACGATAACCGCATCTGCGACACTTTCGGAGAGCTTTAAAGCACCGGCGACAGCTCCTCCCGATGAAACTCCACAGAAAATACCTTCTTGCATTGCCAGTGCTTTCATCGTTCGTTCAGCTTCTTCTTGGTTGATATCTAAAATAGAATCAACTTTTGATTCATCAAAGATCTTGGGTAAATAGGCTTTCGGCCAGCGACGAATACCCGGAATGGATGCTCCATCTGAAGGCTGCAAGCCTACAATCTGAACGCTGCTATTTTTCTCTTTTAAATAGGTCGACGTACCCATTATAGTACCTGTAGTACCCATAGAACTAACAAAGTGGGTGATTTTCCCTTTACTTTGCTGCCAAATTTCAGGGCCTGTTGTCTCGTAATGAGCAATGGGGTTATCTGCATTTGCAAACTGATCGAGCACTACCGCCTCTTTATCGTCGTGCATTTTTTGCGCCAAATCTCGCGCGTATTCCATGCCTTGCTCAGCACTGACTTCTATCAAAGTCGCCCCGTATGCACTCATCGATAACTTACGCTCACTGCTCATATTATCGGGCATTATTAAGATTATTTTGTAACCTTTGATCGCCGCAGCCATTGCCAGCGCAATACCTGTATTACCTGAGGTAGCCTCAACCAGAGTATCACCAGGGACAATATCGCCACGCTTTTCGGCGCGTTCAATCATCGACATTGCCGGTCGATCTTTGACCGATCCAGCAGGGTTATTGCCTTCGAGCTTACATAAAATCACATTGTTATTAGCCACCTCCATTCGCTGAAGACGCACTAAAGGAGTATTACCGATGTAATCTGCGATTGTTGGGAATTGCTCCGCCATAAATCAACCTTTTATACTTTGAGTATGTTTAAATCTGCCTTGTGCATTTATGCAGTTACGTTAAGCCGTTCCTTCTAAAACAACCATTGCGACGACGTATTCTTTTTCATCACTGTATGAGATAAACGCGCTATCTATCGACATTTGATTAGCCCTATCTAATGCGCCACCGAGCAGTTTAACCAGCGGTTTGCCTAACGCGTCTTTGTGAATTTCAATTTGCTGCCAGCCAATCCCATTTCTGATGCCTGTACCCAAGGCTTTAACAACGGCCTCTTTAGCGGCAAATCGTTTCGCTAAAAAGCGCGCTGGTTCAGATGAGAGTTGAAACTCTTCAAGTTCGCTAGCAGTGAGTATCCGCTGAGCTAGTTTCGGTGTACGTAGTAATGCTTTTTCAATACGAGCTACTTTTAATATGTCGGTACCGATGCCTTTAATCATTTACTTGAGACCAATGCACTTGGGGGATGAGTGTGTTTAACATGCAACAAATTCCGACAGTTTAATGGCCTGCCATCCAGCAGAACTTCAATTTGCATACGCATGAATCGTTTAGCACTGCGCCGCGTTTGTACATTGCTGTAATCGTCCCGATAAATAGCACTTAAATGCTCACCATAAAAATAATTCCCCTGGCGAGCCTCGTTTATTGAGGCTGCTTTTTCAAAAACAAGCTCTTGCGGATCGAAATAATAATAGCTATCCACCTCTAAATGCTCGAAACTGACTAATACACCGAGTTCTTTTAACAGTTGATACTCAAACATTCGCAAGGGAATTTCAATATCTCCCTCAGCTAGCGCGCTAAGTAAGTATTGATAGTAAACAAATAATTTTGGGTGGGGATCAAAAATTTCCAACAGCTTTTGCAATAACTCATTCGCGTAGAGCGCGCAAATAAGCGACTGACCAGAAAGAAGACCATTATGGCCTATACTCTCTACTGCTGTAAGTGTTTTGAGATCATTACGCCCCTGCCAGTTGACATGCAAAGGTATGAACTGCTGCAACACCGGCCTAATCTTTGAATTAGGTCGACGCACACCGCGACAAACAACACTAACTTTTCCATATTCTAGGGAAAACAAATCAACCAGTGCACTAGTATCCCTGTAAGGTCTTGAATGCAAGACATAGGCTGCCTGTCGCTCAATTCGATAATTCAAACAACCTCCAGTACAGTCTTACTACTAATTTAAGTCGTAGCCTAAACTGCGTAATGCACGCTCATCATCCGCCCAGCCACGACGTACTTTAATCCAGAGTTTAAGCATGACCTTAGTCTCGTATAAGGCTTCAATATCAAGACGGGCATCACGGCCGATGGTCTTCATCCTATCGCCTTTATCACCGATCAAAATTCGCTTTTGACCTTCGCGCTCGACCAATATCAACGCACTGACCGTCAGTAGTTGATCATCTCGATAGAACTCTTCAATTTCGACAGTTACACCATATGGGACTTCATCGCCCACATTGCGCATCACTTTTTCACGGACAATTTCAGCCACCATAAAGCGGCCGCTTTTGTCAGTAATTTGATCCGAAGGAAAATGGTGCTCGCCCTCTGGCATATAACTGTTTATTAGTGCTTCTAACTTATCAATATTGGTACCGGTTTTTGCAGAGACAGGCATAATCTCTGCGAACTTCATCATAGAAGAAACTTTCTCTATTTGCGGCAAAAGATCACTTTTGTCACCGAGTTGATCCACTTTATTGATCACTAACAAAACAGGTGCATCACTGTGCTTCACTTTCTCAAGCACAATTTGGTCTTCCTCTGTCCAGGCTGTACGGTCGATCATAAAGACAACAAGATCAACACCGCGTAGCGCTTCAGTCGCTGCTTTGTTCATATAGCGATTAAGTGCAATATCTTTTTCTTTATGTAAACCTGGCGTATCGACATAGACAACTTGTCTATCTTGTTCGGTTTTAATACCAAATATTTGATGACGAGTAGTCTGTGGCTTTTTTGAAGTTATACTTAATTTTTGCCCTAAAATATTGTTCATCAGGGTCGACTTGCCCATATTAGGCCTACCGACAATCGCCACAAACCCGCACTTTTGATCAAGTTTTCCCTTCGCAGAAAAAAAGTCGTCTAATAAGTTGTCGCTCATAATTTAGCGCCTAATTGCTTTAATTGCTCAAGGGCGGCATTTGCCGACTCCTGCTCTGCTTGCCTGCGACTACTAGCCACACCTTTTGTCGGTTCAGAGAGTTCACTGATAGTACATTTAATATAGAAAGTTTGATCGTGCGCTTCACCTTCTACATTTTCAAGAAAATACTCGGGCAGTTCCAGACGACGGCTTTGCAAGTACTCTTGCAGTCTAGTTTTAGCATCTTTCATCGTTTGCGTAAGGCTTAAGGCGGCTAATCGGGTTTTGAACCAACTCAAGATATGAGAGCGAACAGTATCCATATCAGAATCAAGATAAATAGCACCGATCAATGACTCAACCGAATCTGCTAAAATAGAATCTCGGCGGAAGCCTCCACTCTTCAACTCCCCAGAACCCAACTTCAAATAGTCACCCATATCCATATCACGGGCTATTTCAGCAAGGGTTTTACCTTTCACCATCTGCGCGCGAAGCCGAGACAACTGCCCCTCTTTCGCTTGCGGGAAGCGCTTAAACAGATCTTCTGCTATCACAAAGTTAACAATTGAATCACCTAAAAACTCTAAGCGTTCATTATTTTTCTTACCGCAACTTCTGTGGGTAAGTGCTAGTTCACAAAGACTTCCATCTTGGAACTGGTAGTTAATGCGGCGCATTAATACTTCTGGAGATTTAATAATCAAAGTCAATTCGTCTTTCTATTATATTGTTAACCATTGCCGTCTAATTAAACAGACACTGCAATGCTTGTTACTTGATAAGTCTAGCGGCAGTTACATCAGGAAGACTTAAGAACTCTTTCCAGAACATCCAAACCGCAAAAGCTTTACCTACCATTAAGGAGTCAGGTACAAAACCCCAATAACGACTGTCGTTACTATTATCGCGGTTATCGCCCATCACGAAATATTTCCCAGCCGGGACCGTCCATTCACCTTCAATTCCGACTCGCGATGGTGTCACGTGAATTTGATGATCAACACCCGATAGATTTTCATCAATCAGATTATCCGGTGGCAGATTCGCGACAAAGTTTTGCGCTTGTGCAACGCCGTTCACATAAACTGTTTTATTTCGATAGCCAATTACATCACCCGGCATTCCTACTAAACGCTTAATATAGTTAATTGAAGGGTCGTTGGGAAATTTAAACACTACGACATCACCCGGTTCAGGATCCCCAATGGGCACTACTTTTGAGTTCAGAACAGGTAGACGCAGACCATAGCTAAATTTATTAACGAGAATAAAATCGCCAACTTTCAATGTGGGAATCATTGAACCCGAGGGTATTTGAAAGGGCTCAACTATGAATGATCTCAACACTAAAACAAAAGCGAGAACTGGAAACATTGATCGAGACAAGTCAGCCCATGCTGGTAAATTTTCGACAGCACTTAACTGCTCTTCACTAAGAGGCTCAGGCGCTGCAGAAACAGCTCTTTGCACTCTCTCTTGCCTATCTTGCGCAAACCAAACTTTGTCAATTAACCAGCCAAGACCAGCAACAAAAGTGAGTACAACTAACACTAAGGCAAAATCAAAGTTCATTTAACTTCCTATTTAACATTATCAATTTTAACTACTAATATTTCAATACTGGGTTTTAACTATCAATTTTCAAAACAGCCAGAAACGCTTCCTGAGGAATTTCAACACTACCTACTTGCTTCATACGTTTCTTACCGGCTTTTTGCTTTTGCAATAGCTTTTTCTTACGCGACACGTCACCACCGTAACATTTCGCAATAACGTTTTTGCGCAGTGCCTTGACAGTTGTTCTAGCGATGATTTTCCCACCTAGTGCCGCCTGAATAGCGACATCGAACATCTGCCTTGGAATTAAATCTTTCATCTTTTCACACAGTAACCGACCCCGATACTGCGAGTTCTCTTTATGTAAAATAACTGACAGCGCATCGACTTTTTCACTGTTAATCAAAATATCCATTCGCACTAGCTGAGCGGTTTCAAAACGCAAGAAGTTGTATTCAAGAGATGCGTAACCACGACTGACTGATTTCAAACGGTCAAAGAAGTCTAGGACAACTTCAGCCATTGGCAACTCGTAACTCACTTGTACTTGGCTACCAACATATAACATATGCTTTTGAATACCGCGCTTCTCTACACATAGGCCGATAACTTGACCCAAATACTCTTGAGGCACCAAGATATTAGCCTTAACAATCGGCTCTCTCATCTCTTTAATGCGCGCCGGATCGGGCAATTTAGAAGGACTATCAATTTGTACCACGTCGCCATTATTCAATTCAATTTCGTAAATAACGGTGGGGGCGGTGGTAATCAAATCTAAATCATATTCGCGTTCTAGTCGCTCTTGGATGATTTCCATGTGCAGCATACCTAGGAAACCGCAGCGAAAACCAAACCCCAACGCGTCCGAGCTCTCAGGTTCAAAAAAGAGCGAGGCATCATTCAAACGTAATTTATCTAGCGCTTCACGAAAGTCTTCATAATCATCAGAACTGGTCGGAAAAAGACCCGCATAGACTTGCGGTTGAACCTTTTTAAAGCCATCTAAAGAATCGATTTCTTTGGTTTTAAGGTGGGTAATGGTATCCCCAACAGGTGCACCATGAATATCTTTAATACCCGCTACTACATAGCCTACTTCACCAGCTTGCAAACAATCCACGGGGGTTCTTTTAGGAGTAAATACACCAACAGAATCTACCAGATAATTTTGACCTGTAGTTTTAACATAAATTTTGTCTTTTTTGCGAATAGTGCCGTTTTTAACCCGCACGAGGGAGACAACACCAAGGTAGGGATCAAACCAAGAGTCTATAATAAGAGCTTGCAATCCACCTTCTAAGTCACCTTCAGGGGGTGGAATTGTCGCTACCAAGGCTTCTAGAACATCTTCAATACCTAAACCACTTTTGGCAGAACAAAGCGTAACATCCGTTGCATCAATACCGATGACTTCTTCAATTTCTTCTTGAACTTTTTGCGGATCAGCTTGTGGCAGGTCCATTTTGTTGAGTACAGGCAGCACTTCTAGACCTTGCTCTAGCGCCGTATAGCAATTTGCCACAGACTGCGCTTCAACACCTTGTGCGGCATCAACCACTAAAAGAGCACCCTCACAGGCCGCTAAAGAGCGCGACACTTCATAGGAAAAGTCAACATGACCTGGCGTATCGATAAAATTAAGCTGGTAAGTATTTCCATCTACAGACTTATAATTCAGAGTAACACTCTGAGACTTAATGGTAATACCGCGCTCACGCTCAATATCCATTGAGTCCAGAACCTGACTCGCCATCTCGCGATCAGACAACCCGCCACAGTGTTGAATAAAACGATCGGACAAAGTGGATTTGCCATGGTCGATATGGGCGATGATGGAAAAATTGCGGATATGATCTAGGTTGCTCACAAATATGATCTCAAACAAAACAATGGTTAATAATAAAAGCGCGCTATTTTATCCTATTAGTCTTCGACACGATAGCGCTTTAGTCCATTTAAGTAAGAGCGCGGCTATCGCATTTCATTTATATATAAAAAAAAGGCAAAGGCTGAGGTTAATTAGTGTCCCTCCAGCTTAATAGGGATAAACAATGGTGACCCTCTGCGGACAATTCGCATCGGGATCGGTTTTGTTTTTGGCGCCTGCTTAATTAACTCAAGCAAATGTGAAACTGATTGTACTTCAACACCGCTTAACATCGTAATAACATCTGCAGGGAGAAGCCCCGATCTCGCACCTACTCCATCCAACAGTCTTTTGACGATTACACCACCAGCCAATCCCAATCGCTCTTTTTGTGCAGAGGAGAGCTCAGCTAACTCAACATTTAACGGATTATTCTGCAAGGCCCCTTGCGGTGCTTGTGAAAATTTAGACGCTAATTTTTTCTCATTAGGTAAAGCCCCAATCACCAGCGACAGTTTCATGGCCTCTCCCGCTCGGACAATTTCAAGCTGTGCATCATCTCCAGGGGGAATAACCCCTACTTTGTGCGGCAAATCAGCAGACAGGTTAATCGCCTGACCTTCAAATTTAAGGATAATATCACCTACCTCTATCCCGCCTTTTTCAGCCGGACTATTAGGCAGCACTTTAGCAACTAGGGCACCCTCTGCTTTTTCCAGCCCGAAAGACTCCGCTAAATCCTTACTGACTTCTTGAATAATAACGCCTAGCCAGCCACGGTTCACAAAACCATTCTTTCTCAGCTGATCAACAACATTCATTGCGATATCAACAGGTATTGCAAAAGATAGCCCCATAAAACCGCCACTTCTAGTATAAATTTGCGAATTTATGCCAACAACTTCCCCGTCTAAATTAAATAGCGGCCCTCCGGAATTACCTGGGTTTATCGCCACATCTGTCTGTATAAAAGGCACATAAGTTTCACTTCTCAAAGCCCGCCCTGTCGCACTGACAATGCCGGCGGTGACAGAGTGATCAAAGCCAAACGGAGACCCGATAGCCAGCACCCACTCTCCAGCTTCTAAACCTGCAGATTTACCAATTTTCACTATTGGCAACCCCTTCGCTTCTATTTTAAGTAGCGCGATATCCGAGCGTTTATCTGTGCCAATAATTGACGCCTCCATTTCTCGGCGATCGTTTAACCTAACAATGACTTTTTCAGCACCTTTCACCACATGGTGATTGGTCAAAATATAGCCATCTTCGCTGATAATAAACCCAGAGCCAAGCGACTCGGGCTTTACTTTAGGTGAAGCAGCCCCCTCTTCAGGTGACGGCAAAAAAGGCTTCAATATTTCAGGTATATCCTCACCTTTTGGCCCCTTAAAACCAAAGGCCTGCAGCCGAGATTTGGCGCTTTTAACGGTTGCGATATTCACCACAGCGGGTGCAGATTCTTTCACCAAAGCTTTAAAATCAGGTAGTTGTGCAAAAGTATGGGAAGTAAGCAACATACAAAAGGTAGCAGATAGCAGAAAAACTGTATTGCGTAACGTCTGACTCAAGCCAAAATATGATAATTGGTGTTCACGATTTTTCATTTTCTTCCTCACAACACAAGGTTGATTTGCGAATATTTCCGGTAGACTTCTACATATCGACTGTGAGCCAACATGTACTGTTACGTAGCAGCTCTAGATACTTTTTACTCATTATTTCTCATTCAAGCAGAATACCAAACCCTGCCGTTACAGCAGACGTCAAACTGGCTCCTTGAATATCCAGGCTCAACCAAGCTCTCCTCAAACCTACCTTCTGAGCATCGACAAGCAGCACTTTGCGCAGTTGAGACATGCTGATTTCATGCTCTTTAGTAAGTATTTGCCAACAAGCCTTCAATCGACGACACTAAGCACTATCAATTGATATGCTGACTGATTGGACATTTTTTTACTGTAAATTCTAATTGCCCAAAAACTCGCTAGCAACGCTGCAAAAGAGATCATTACCACGCCTCCTTCATAGACACTCGCCCAACTAGCCGCCCCCCCCGCCACAAACATCACCAACAAAGGCACAAAATATAACAAAAGAGACGCTTTAATAAAGCTTTGCTCATTAATCCCTACAATCACATCATCCCCCGCCACCAATGCTATTTGTGAGGGATTGTTAACCGCTATATCAATCATTTTTGATGCAGCCCATTGCGAGACAGCACTTTGACCACAATTATCTTTGGCAGCGCATTGTGCACAAGCGGAGGTACGACTAGCAGACACTAAAATTTGGTTGTCATTAACACTGACGACTTTGGCTCTTTCTTCTATCATTACAACTCTTAAAAAATTGACTCTTTGATGATTTAGGCTCAGTCAAACTTATCTGCCATTAATTGCGCAACTAGAACCGGCTGGAGAGAATCCCAAGGAGTATGGATTTAAAAAGAGTATTTTAACCATTGCGAGCAATAATGCACTTAAATAGCAAAATAGGCCTTAAAAAAACAGGCCGCTGAGTGCGACCTGTATATCCTAAAACAGAGCAGTCACCAGAATATATTACTGACCAGTCGCTTTAGGTCCAACAGAGGCCGCTATTTTGGAGGCGACATCAACTGACAACGGCCCAACAACTGTCACAAAGCGCTCATTAGAACGCACTGCAAACGCCAGCAATTGATTAGCAGTCGCAACACTTTGCGGCACCATTTGCGCACGAAGCGGCTCTATACTAATAGAGACATCTTTTGAGCCATTACTGTAAAGCAACACTTGGGACAGCCCACTCACATTACGCCCTACTTGGCGGTAACCCTTTGGCAACCAGCCCGCTTGCCAAGCAGGCGCTTGAACCGTCGTTAATTCGAGGTGTTGCTGAACGTACGGCCCCATTGAAAAGCCGTGATTAGCACTTGTTGAATTCACCGACACTGTCGATAGCTCACTGCCAAACTTCCCCTGGGGGAAACCGCTATTAGCTGCAGGCACTCCGGCTAAATCAAAGGAAGGCACCGCTGAGTCTTGAAAAGACACTCCAGATCCGAGCAAAACAACTGCTGTGACTGAAGCCGCAACAGCCATACTTGCAACCGGTTTCCACCATTGACTTGATTTCGCAGGCTGAGATGTTTTTGTGTTATCTTCTGAGTCGGATATCGCTGAAGCATTATAAGTAGGCTCTTTGTCTAACGCCGCACTGATAGAACTCACAAAATCAATTTTGGTGGCGATATTAACAACCTGCCCTCGCATTACATCTTGTGCTAGATGATAACGCTGCCACTTTTCACGAAGCTCTTGGTCCTCACTCGAACGCTCTATTACTCTTCGCAGCTCAAACTCTTCGATCTCTCCATCCATCATTGCCGATACAGATTCTAGCGATTTATCTTGCATATTTAAGACTCTCCAAAGGGTATCTCTTTTTATTCTTTGCACATTTATTTATTAATACTGAAGCATTAGTTAGCACTATATTCATTTTAGAAGCGGTGATATTTCTTTATCAATCGCCTCTCGAGCTCTGAAAATTCGTGATCTGACAGTCCCTACCGGACAATCCATCACTACCGATATTTCTTCATAACTCATATCTTCAAATTCTCTTAAGGTCAGCGCCACTCGCAAATCAACAGGCAACTGATCAAGCACTGCTTTGATCACAGTATCAATTTCTTCTCGCGCTAAATTATTTTCTGGATTACCAAGATCATGAAGTTTGTTTTCTCCTTCAAAATACTGAGCATCGGATACATCTATATCCACATCCGGTGGCCTTCGGCCTCTCGATACAATGTGATTTTTAGCGGTATTAATGGCGATACGATACAACCAAGTATAAAAGGCGCTATCACCCCTAAATCTTGGCAGCGCCCTATACGCCTTAATAAATGCTTCTTGTGAGATATCTTGTGCTTCATCGTGATCGTAAACGTAACGACTAACCAACGCTATTATCTTGTGCTGATACTTAATTACCAATAGATCGAATGCGCGCTTATCTCCTTCTTGAACCCTTTTAACTAGCTGCTTATCAATTTCAGCATTATTCTCGCCTGACACTTAATACCCTTATTTAAAAATACATTCTAGAAAAAACCTGAAATGACAAAACTTGTACGCCTATTTCAAATTCAACCTTATTAATGCATATATCTACAATCTAACTTTAATACGCTAGAGCCAATTCAAGATTACTGATTGTATGATTATCAAGCCAATTAAAAGTTCAACCACTAGCCACTTTAATTTATTTATTTCAAACTTCTCTCTAGAAAACTGGATTTTATTTTAATCTCAGCAACCAAACTCTATGAAAGAGAACACTACTTTAGATCCTCCACTGACGGCTGACTAGGGTAATTTATTCCAGACAACACCCTTAGCTGCACACATTACCGCCTGAATTAATCGATCGTTTAATTATTACTAGCTTTTTATTAGCTAATATCGGTATATTCTTGCTTGAGATTTTTTGGGATAATTGACCAGCCATACATTCCCTGCGAAAACTTCACCCTATCCGCCTTTAAACATAGTAATCATCGACCATGCAAGCACAACATGAATTTGACGTACTCATCATTGGTAGCGGTGCTGCCGGACTAACTCTCGCCCTAAAACTCGCCGGCAAAGCAAAAATTGCAGTACTGAGCAAAGGCCAACTCACCAGCGGTTCTACATGGCTAGCTCAAGGCGGCGTTGCTGCCGTTATCCATGAATTAGACGTTGAGCGAAACCATGTCAAAGACACTTTAGCCGCTGGCGGCCATTTATCACATAGCGAGGCCGTTAATTACACGGTAGACCACGGTCGCGAATCTATTGACTGGTTAATAGAACAAGGCGTTCCATTTAGCAAAGAAAATGGTCAACTACATTTAACTAAAGAGGGCGGCCACAGCCATAGACGCATTATTCACGCGGCTGACTCTACCGGCAAAGCTATTTTACAAACACTAATAGATCGCGCTCAGGAAAATCAATCCATCCATTTTTTTGAACAGAGCATGGCGATTGATTTAATTACCAGTGAGAAGCTTGGCGAGAGCGGTGATCACTGTTTGGGCGCATACGTACTCAACAGCAGTACCGGCGATATTGATGTATTTAAAGCTCAACACACCATTCTAGCCACCGGAGGCGCCTCTAAATCATATCTATATACCAGTAACTCAGATGGTGCTAGTGGTGACGGCATTGCTATGGCCTGGCGCTCCGGCTGCAGAGTTGCCAATTTGGAGTTCAACCAATTTCACCCCACTTGCCTCTACCACCCGCAGGCTAAATCATTTTTAGTCAGTGAGGCTGTGCGCGGCGAAGGCGGTAAGTTACTACTGCCTGATGGCACACCATTTATGCACAAATTTGATCACCGAGCAGAACTTGCCCCTCGTGATATCGTTGCACGGGCCATCGATCATGAAATGAAGCGCCTTGGCGCTGATTGCTTATATCTAGACATTTCCCATCGCGATGATGGGTTTATCAAAAGCCACTTTCCAACGATCCACCAGCGCTGCAAAGAACTGGGCATCGACATGTGCAATCAGCCGATCCCCATTGTACCCGCAGCCCATTACACATGTGGTGGCGTAATGAGCGACATCCATGGCAATACCGATGTCGACAGACTGTACGCGATAGGCGAAACAGCATTCACCGGGCTGCATGGAGCCAACAGACTGGCATCAAACTCACTATTAGAGTGTATTGTATTTGCATCCGCTTGCGCAAAAGCGATTGCACCTAGACTCTCTCGGCCCATGCATTATCCAACCATCCCCGCCTGGGACGAATCTCAAGTAACTGATTCAGATGAAGATGTAATTATCGCCCACAACTGGGACGAGCTCCGACGATTTATGTGGGATTATGTTGGCATAGTACGCACCGATAAAAGATTACAACGCGCCAAACATCGCTCTGATTTATTGCAAGGTGAGATAGCCGAGTATTACAGTAATTATAAAATCAGCAAAGATCTGCTAGAGCTGCGTAATTTAGCGTTAGTATCCCAACTGATCATTCAATCAGCGATGCGCCGCAAAGAAAGCCGCGGCCTACACTATACACTTGATTATCCAGATTTGGCTCCGCAGGCAAAAGACACTATTCTTACGCCTATAAACTATCAGTGGCCGCAAGAAACAACACTGCCAATTATTCGCTGTTAGGTTTAATGTTCGCCCACCGAGCTGCAACACGCAATCGCCTCAGGCTTTGTTTATCTACACTATCTGGAAAAATTAACAGATTGATATAGTCTTTAGGCGCGCGCTCTATTTGCAAATGAAGCAGACCAAAAATCAAATAAAGCTGATGAATGCCGATACAATCCCGATAAGGCTGCTCGCCTTTTGCAAGGAAAAACTGACCCTCATCTAAATCCCAACGTATCGACCAGACAGGCTCGACCTTAAGCCAGTGCTTAAACGCACTGAGCAAGACCATTAGCGCCAATAGAACTTGCAACAACAGCGCTATCTGCGAGAGAACCACACTGATAACTGCCAGTAGATGAACACAAAAAAACAGCCACCGCTTGTATCGCGACGGCCGGATAATGATATTAAGCGGGCTGAACACGTTTCAAAATGAGCTCAACCATATATTGCAATTGCGCATCATCTGACTTACCTCGACGCATCAACCACACAAACAGATCTTGATCTTCACAAGCCAATAGACGAACAAAAGTATCTTTATCCTCTTCTGACAACCCCTTAAAGGCCACTTCCATAAAGGGTACAAACAAAACATCTAACTCCAACATGCCCCTGCGGCTCTGCCAAGTTAGCCGACGAATATCTTCCTCTGAATACATGATAACGACCTAACTATTTATGATGCCAGTATTAGAGCAAAGCCCAGTATAAATGCCAAGCACTATGCTGTGACAGATTCAAAAAGCTGATTGAGTCGCACTTTTTAACCATCTCGCGAGTATCACTACTGATTAGCTATCAGATCATGTAAAGTAGCTGGCTGTGTTATCCAATAGGCAACTAACGCCGTTAGAAATCACTTTCATTCTCTTTCACAATCAAGGCAGGTTAATGAGCACTAGCGCCGATTATCTCTCTATTATTTTAAATGATACCCCTCTATTTGATGTGCGCGCGCCTATTGAGCACAACAAAGGCTGCATTAATAATGCACTCAATCTACCGCTCATGTCAGACGATGAGCGTGAACAAGTAGGTACTTGCTACAAAGCGCTTGGCCAAGATGCCGCTATTGCCCTAGGGCGAAAACTAGTAGATGAAACAAAGCAACAGGAGAGAACGGCTCATTGGCTTGAGTTTGCCAAGGCGCACCCACAAGGGTTGCTCTATTGTTTTCGCGGCGGACTAAGATCGAGAATTACCCAACAGTGGATGAGTGAATCTGGCGTAGACTATGCTTTTGTTGAAGGGGGCTACAAAGCATTGCGCCGCTTTTTACTCGATGAATTAGAACAGTGCGTTAAACAAGTGCCAATGATGTTAATCAGCGGCAGAACGGGTTGCGGTAAAACCCGCCTACTCCAGCAGTTACCGCATATTATTGATCTAGAGGGCTTAGCTAATCATCGCGGCTCTAGCTTTGGCGCGGCAAGCACAGAACAGCCTTGTCAAATCGACTTTGAAAACGGTATTTCCAGCGCGCTAATTAAGCACCGACACCAGCACAACAACACCGTTTTTCTGGAAGATGAAGGAAGATTAATTGGCTCTCTTTCGCTCCCTATAACACTCAAAAAGCAAATGGAAACGCTCTCGCACATTGCATTAGACACTCCACTCGAGCAGCGCATTGATTTTGCCATTGAAGACTATATCCTGATTTTATTAGCAGACTTAAAAAATACTTTTGGTGAAGACAAAGCCTTTGAATTATTAGCACAAAGACACACCTTCAGTTTAACCAAAATCCGTAAACGCTTAGGTTCCGAGCGCTTTGAGCTAGCCTGCCAACTACTTGATAAAGGTATCGCCAATCATCGTGACCACAACTGCACCGCAGATTATCGCGATTTCATCGAACTAATTCTTACCCAGTATTATGATCCGATGTACGACTACCAGCTCACCAAAAAACCGAGAAAAAGTCTATTCCGCGGCAGCGCTGATGAAATCAAGCAATACATCCAACAGCTACCAACGCGACTAACGGATAACTAGCAATGCAAGTAAGTAACACTATTTACAAAGACATTGTACTAATAGGCGGCGGCCACACCCATGCACTTGTGATCAAAATGTGGGGCATGAAACCGCTGCCAGGCGTACGCCTTACTTTAATATCAAACGCCGTAACCACGCCCTACTCTGGCATGCTGCCAGGACTCGTTAGCGGTCATTACAGTTTTGAGCAAACCCATATTGATTTGTTGAAACTTTGCGCCTGGGCAAATGTTCGCTTTATCTGCGCTAATGTCACGGGCTTTAACCCCCTAGAGAAAAACATCTCGCTGGCGCAACGCCCCAAGATAGAATACGACATTGTCTCGATTAATACCGGCTCCACACCCACCATCAACCAAACTCAAGGCGCAAAAGAACACGCCACTGCTGTCAAACCTATCGCCCAGTTTTATCAAAAATGGCAACAGCTTCAAAGCGCCATCAAAAGTGCCGACAAACCGTTAGATATCGCTTTAGTCGGCGCTGGTGCCGGCGGATTTGAACTTATTTGCGCAATGCATCACGCCTCGCAAAACAGCCACCAGCAGCTAATCCAACATAGATTTCACTGGGTTGTATCAGGCGATAGCATTCTTAAAGGCCATAACAGTAAAGTACAGGCACTGGCGCGCAGACACTGTGAACAAATGCAGATCCAAATTCACTACAATTTTGCAGTAGAGCGGGTTAGCAAACAGCAATTGCAAGCAAAGACCCACAGCAACGACCTACAACCGCCCAAGACACTAAAAGTCGATGAAGTGATCTGGTGCACCGCCGCAAGTCCTGCAACTTGGCCCGCCAAGGCAAAACTGGCCCTTGACAAACAAGGCTTTATTGCCATAGATGACCACTTGCGTTCCACTTCGCACCCCGATGTCTTTGCAGTGGGCGATGCCGCCACACAAATCAGGGCACCTAGACCTAAAGCCGGCGTTTTTGCCGTGCGCCAAGCACCGATATTATTTGCCAACTTGCGTCACACCGTTTTAAAACAACCATTAAAAACCCACAGACCACAGCGTAACTTTCTGAGCCTATTAGCAATAGGCGATAAACAAGCCATTGCCAGCAAAGGGAGATGGAGCTTTGCCGGGAAAAGAATTTGGCAGCTCAAAAACTACATTGATCAGAGCTTCATGGACAAGCTCTGTGTTTTACCTCAAAAGCCAGCAATGCAGCAAACTGCTTGCGACACAGTACTACTTGAGACACAAAGTGAAGATCAAGCTAAGATGCGCTGCGGAGGCTGCGGAGCAAAAGTGGCCAGCAGCGTGCTAAGTGATACATTAAAAAAAGTCACCCGCGATATTACACCTCATCAACGCGATGACATCATTATTGGCTTAGAGTCTCCCGATGATGCCGCTATTAGCTCAACCTCTGGCAAATTGTTAGCGCAAAGTGTCGATCAATTTCGCAGCATTATTGACGACCCATACATTTTTGCCAAAATAGCTACCAATCACGCGCTAAGCGACTTACATGCAATGGCCTGTGACCCACAATCAGCGCTGTCTATTGTCGCTATGCCCTTTGCTGGCACTAACATCCAGAAACGCGAACTCTACCAGCTGAGCTACGGGATTATCGAAGAGCTAAACGCTGCGCGCTGCACTTTAACCGGCGGGCACACCAGCGAGGCCAGCGAGCTTAGCCTAGGCTTATGCGTTAATGGGCTAATTGATGAGCAGAGCATTAAAACCAAAACAGGCGTTAGTGCCGGTCAACAACTGATACTCACTAAAGCTTTTGGCACTGGTGTCATTATGGCTGCGCACATGCAGGCGATGGTACGCGGCGAGGAAGTACAACTGTGCCTTGAAAATATGATGCTAAGCAACCAAAATGCCGCCAGCATATTGAAGCAACACGGCAGTACAGCGATGACAGACCTAACCGGATTTGGTCTCATTGGCCATCTGTTAGAAATGCTGGCAGGCACCGAGCTAATATGCGAGATAAAGCTCTCAGCCCTGCCGCTACTCAAAGGCGCTATAGCCTTATCGCGCAGCGGTATACAAAGCAGCTTATACCCAAAGAATCACGAGGCGAGTCAAACCATTAGCGATCTATCTCAGTGGCAGACTCACTCATGCTATCCGCTACTCTTTGATCCACAAACCAGCGGCGGACTACTTGCCTGGGTCGATGCAAAAGATGCCGACTCATGTGTACAGCAATTAAACAACGCTGGCTTTGCAGACGCTTGTATTATCGCTCAAGCGATGCAAAACCCCAATGATGATAGCCGGCATAACATCCGGCTCATAGAATAAAAAAAGCTTTGGTCACCTTAGGTGGATATGACCAAAGCAGTAGAAAACTTATGCTACTTGGTCATTAAAACCGGTTTTAGCAAACTTCGCGGTAATATACTGGTCTAGCTCAAAACACTGCTCGCTCGATAGATACAATCCCATTTTAGTGCGACGCCAAATGACGTCCTCTAGCGTAGCGGCCCACTCTTGCTCGATCAAATAGTCAACTTCTTGCTGGTACAAGCCCGCACCAAAATCTTTCCCCAAATCGGCCAAGCTTTGTGAGCTACTGAGCAATTTATAGCTCAGCGTGCCGTAACTGCGAACTAATCTGGCGATAATTTTTTGCGGTAACCAAGCAAACTGAACTGTAAGTTCGCTTTGCAACTCTTCCCGAGTATTAAAACCTCCGCCGGGCAAGACTGCACTATCCGTCCAAGCCCCCGTGGCTTTCGGGAAAAACTCGCACAACTTGTCCACTGCCGCTTGCGACAATTTGCGATAAGTGGTGATTTTTCCGCCAAACACTGACAGCAAAGGAAGCTGCCCCTTGTCTGAGGTTACCTCAAAAGTATAATCGCGAGTCACCGCTTGCGCTGAATCAGACTCATCGTTTAATAATGGCCTAACACCCGAATACGTCCAAACCACATCTTTTGCATTCACTTGCTGCTTAAAATGGTCGTTGCTCACACTCAGTAAATAATCAATTTCTTCCTGATCAATCGCCACTTTGCTAGGATCACCCTGATACTCAACATCAGTCGTGCCAATGAGCGAGAAGTCATCTTGATAGGGAATAACAAAAACAATACGCCCATCTTCATTTTGTAAGATATACGCTTGAGACTCACTGTGCACTTTAGGCACAATTATGTGGCTACCTTTCACCAAACGAATGCTCTTCGGCGATGTTTCCTCTAGGGCATCATCAAACAGTGATGCGACCCAGGGCCCCGCGGCATTAGCAATTGCTTTCGCGTAAACGGTTTTAGAAGCCCCCTTGGCATCTTCCAGTGCAATACACCAACCACTATCCGTACGACGTGCCGCCGTGCATTTAGTGCGAACCATAATCTCAGCACCTTTTGCCACAGCTGCCTGTGCATTCAATATCACTAGACGGGCATCGTCCACTGAAGCATCTGAATACTCAAAGCCCTTTTTCATACTGGCTTTTAGCGGATTATCTTGAGCAAAAGAGAGCCCCACTGATTTCTTTAAACGCGAGCGTTTCGCCAAGTTATCATACAAAAACAGTCCTGCTCTGATCATCCATGCCGGACGCAGATGAGGGCGGTGCGGCAGTATAAAACGTAACGGGGCAATAATGTGCGGTGCATTGGCCAGCAACACTTCACGCTCTGCTAGCGCCTCACGTACTAAGCGGAACTCATAATATTCCAGATACCTAAGCCCGCCATGAATTAACTTACTGCTATTTGAAGAGGTGGCACTACCGAGATCATTCATCTCACATAACCCAACACTTAACCCACGACCCGCAGCATCAGCAGCTATTCCCACGCCGTTAACACCGCCGCCAATAACGAAAAGATCATAAATTTTATTTGTTTCAGTCGATGTTTGCACGTTTCACCTATGCTCAAATAGCAGTTGATAATTTTCATATATTCAATAACAGATAGTATAACGACTATTTCCGAAAACAAAAAGACCAAAAACGAACATTTACGAATATGCATGCATTCAATAGTAGATTATTGTCCTGCTGTTATAAAAAGAAGAATTTACTGAGTCTATATAGTCAATGAAACCAAACAAAGGTAGTGGCTTTGTGTTAGCTTAGAAATGAGTGAAAATTAGCAAACAGAAGGTAATTGCTTAGTCACATAAAATGCAGCGCTTAATTTTTCTAATTGCACTCTCTTCGCTACTCGCCAGTCTAGAGTAAACTAACCAGAGCTTAACAAAATGAATTCCCTGTTGAGCGATTCTCTAATAAACCTTTAACTCGCATATCTAACCTTACTTCGGCTATAAATCGGTATGCAGTGACTACTTGGTTATCGACATTGCAATGCCGTGCTTAATAAAAAATCTATACTTTATCCTCTCTAATGCTCACTCGTCTGCTACGTCTTTAACATCTGGTTTATTTTTGGTATTTAAAATTGCTATTTAATTTGTATACCGATAAATAAATGCCTGCATAAATTTCGGATGCAAGATTGGAGAAAAGGGATTAGCTCCACTAGAATGCCAGACTCCTTTGCCTGATCACTGAAATTTTCTGCCTGTTCGATATAAGCTTCAACACGTCGTAGTTTAAGCAGCACATGGATACCCGACCCTAGACGACGGGTTAAAAGGGGAAGTTTTCTGCAGCCCAGCGACAGATAAGACAGCGAAAAACAGCTCAGCAAATGAGGCAGTGGACGGGGAGGGAAAAGCAACAGCTGAGCAGACGCTCAGCTGTGTAGCAAGATTTAAAGCTGTGCAGCTAACTCAGGCACGGCCTCAAATAAATCTGCGACTAGACCATAATCGGCGATCGAGAAGATCGGCGCTTCTTCGTCTTTGTTGATGGCAACAATTACTTTCGAATCTTTCATACCGGCTAAGTGCTGAATCGCACCAGAAATACCGACTGCGATGTATAAATCAGGAGCAACAATTTTACCCGTTTGACCCACTTGCATGTCGTTAGAGACAAAGCCTGCATCAACAGCAGCACGTGATGCACCAACAGCCGCGCCAAGTTTGTCGGCCACCGCTTCTAGGATACTGAAGTTTTCGCCATTACCCATTCCACGCCCACCTGAGATAATCACTTTAGCGGCGGTTAATTCTGGTCGCTCAGACTCAGCAACTTCTTCACCGACAAATCGTGACAGCCCTGCATCAGTTACACTGCTTAGCGTTTCAATGCTAGCCGCACCATCAAGGGCCGCCTCATCAAAAGCTGTGGTTCGCACTGTCAGCACTTTCACTGCATCTAAGGACTGCACTTTAGCGATAGCATTACCCGCATAAATTGGGCGCTCAAAAGTATCGGCGCTTTCAACGCTAATAATCTCTGAAATTTGCGCTACATCCAATAACGCAGCAACACCCGGTAAGATATTTTTACCCGAAGTTGTCGCAGGCGCTAAAATATGGGTCTTCCCCGCTGCCTGCTCAACGATAAGTGGCAGCATATTTTCAGCTAATTGATGCTGGTAAGCTGCGTTATCAGCTACCAACACTGTGCTCACACCAGATATTTTGGCCGCTTGCGCCGCAGCGCCTTGGCAATCACTACCCGCTACCAATACACTCACGTCACCACCAATAGCAAGCGCCGCTGTCACGGTGTTTAACGTCGCACTTTTAATGCTGGCGTTATCATGTTCTGCAATTACTAAAATAGACATAAAAATAATTCTCTACTGTAAATATGTTTAAGCAAATATAAATCGATTGCTAACCCAAAAGGTCAGCTACATTTATCAAATAACTTTTGCTTCATTTTTTAGTTTATCGACTAGCTCCGCGACATCCGTCACTTTAATACCACCTTGACGCTCAGGCGGAGGTGTTACTGCAACTAGCTTAGTGTGCGCTTTAATGCTCACACCTAATTCTTCAATAGTTTTCACTGCAAGCGGCTTGCGCTTTGCTTTCATAATATTTGGCAATGATGCATAACGCGGCTCATTTAAACGCAAATCAGTGGTGGCAATGATTGGCATATTCAGCTCAACCGTTTGTAAACCGCCATCGACTTCACGTGTCACTAACGCTTTATCACCTTGAACGTCAATTTTTGAAGCAAAAGTACCTTGTGCCATACCGGTCAGTGCCGCTAGCATTTGTCCTGTCTGGTTATTATCGGTATCAATCGCCTGCTTACCTAAAATCACAATCCCAGGCTGCTCTTCTTCAACCACTTTAGCTAATAGCTTAGCAACGTTCAGAGATTCCAACTCTTCTTCTGATTCAACGTGAATCGCACGATCAGCACCGAGTGCCAATGCTGTACGTAACTGTTCTTGACAGGCTTTAACACCTAGAGAGACAGCGATAACCTCAGTGGCAATACCCGCTTCTTTTAAACGAATAGCCTCTTCCACGGCAATCTCGCAGAAGGGATTCATTGCCATTTTTACGTTAGATAAATCTACACCACTGTTGTCTGACTTAACTCTCACTTTGACGTTGTAGTCGATAACACGCTTGACTGCTACTAATACTTTCATAAAAACACCTAGTTTACATGAGAAAAAAACTGTTCTTCAGATAGCGATGTAATCGCATCACTACCCGCTTCTATGCTTGCTATACAAGCTTTGGTTCTAACTAAAAAATGCTCTGTGTAAAATTTGGCGGTGACCAATTTTGCTTTTAAGAAGTCACTATCACCTAACGCTTGCTCTAATAGCTGCTCGGCCTTTATAGCAGACTTAGCCATCAGCCAGCCGCCTAATAAATACCCCCACAACTGTAAATTGTTAGCCGCTACACTATCGGCTTGTTTTGGATTTTTCGCAAGCCATTCTAGTGCTGATTTTGCATCATACAAGGCACTAGCCAATCCCAGGTACAAATGCCCACCCTCATCTTGTGACTTAAGCGTATCAACTGTCTGCTGGATCTCATCGATAAACGCATTGGCTTGAGCCGCGTTATCCAACAAGGTTTTACGAATGGTTAAATCCAGTGCTTGAATCCCCGTGGTACCTTCATAAATAGGCAAGATACGTGCATCGCGAACGTGCTGTGCAACACCCGCCTCTTCTATATACCCTGCACCACCGTATACCTGCATTGCCAAAGAAGTCAGCTCTTGTGCCAACTCGGTACTCCAACCTTTCACAATCGGCGTTAAAAACGCAACCTTAGCGGCTGTAGCCTGTTGCTCATCCCCACTTGAGCGGGATTTAATGTCATCTTCAAAACCTGCGCTGTAGCAAAGTGCACGCATCGCTTCAGCACCTGACTTCATCATTAGCAACATGCGGCGCACATCGCCAAATTGGATAATGCGGATGCTATTACCCGCTTTATCACTGCCTTGTACACGTTGTGATGCGTATTCAAGCGCACCTTGAAAAGCTCGCTCTGATACTCCTAGCCCCTGCACACCCACTCCTTGACGCGCATGGTTCATCATGCTGAACATGTAGCGCAAACCACAGTGCTCTTCTCCAACTAGATAGCCAATAGCACCGTCATTATCACCATAGCTCATCACGCAAGTTGGGCTGCCGTGTATACCCATCTTGTGTTCTAAAGAGAGACAGCGAACATCGTTTTCGGTGCTTGGATTACCTTCTTCATCCAGTAGATACTTGGGCACGATAAAAAGTGATATACCTTTCACGCCTGCCGGTGCATCCGGCAGTCTTGCCAATACTAAATGAACGATATTCTCGGCCATTTGATGATCACCCCAAGTGATGAAAATCTTTTGACCGAATATACGGTACTGGCCAGCTTCGCGCTCTGCGCGCGTCTTAATGGCCGCTAAGTCAGTACCTGCTTGCGCTTCAGTTAAGTTCATCGTGCCAGTCCACTGACCGCTGATCATCTTTTCCAAATATTGTGTTTTAAGTGACTCACTACCATGTTTTTCTAGCGCGGTAATAGCGCCCTGCCCCAATAGAGGACACAATGAAAAAGCTAAATTTGCGCTTTGCCATATTTCATTGCACGCAACCGAAAAAAGATTGGGCAAGCCCTGTCCACCAAACTCTTCGCTAGCAGATAAAGACGGCCAGCCCTGCTCGACAAAATTATGGTAAGAATCAGCAAAACCAGGAGTCTCAAGCACCTTACCTTCCATTAATTTTGCCGGTTGCAAATCACCTTGCTGGTTTTGCTCAACTAAGTATTTAGCGGCAAACTTACCAGCCTCTGACAAAATAACATTGGCAAAGTCACTATTGACTTCATCAAGCCCATTGGACTCGCAAAACTCATCAAACTCAAGCAAGTGACGAATGACAAAATCTGCATCTTTGTAAGGGTGTTGATATACGCTCATTTTATTATCCTTATGGCTTATAATCGTAAACACAGATCAAAAGCTAAGCTTTATAGCTGATGACTACCCACCCTCTTTTTACAGCCAAATACTATAGAAGGAAGGCAAACAAACTTGCCCATTAACACCTAATAAAAGGCCTTAAAGCGCAAGCACTATTAATTTTTAGTCACTATAATAGGATACTGCATGATATAAAATGACATTAGCTTACTATATAGATCACATTTTATGACACCTGAATTTGGATATTTTTATTTATGGCAACTGTCAGCGTTCACTACCTTCGCGCTATCGTCAATTGTAACTTGCGCAAGGGACATACACTCAATCAAATACTGCAGGGATCCGGCATAACCCCTTTAGAGCTGTACTCTGGCAACGGCCGAGTCGCCGGTGAAAAAATCACCTATATCGTCAAGCAATCTTGGATTCGTCTTAACGATGAATTTATGGGTTGTACACATAGAGCGTGCAAACACGGGGTGTTTGAGCTGATGACCAAATACGCCCTCAACCATAAAAAACTCCATACCGTTTTAGAAGAGGGCATCCACTTTTATCAGCTATTTAGCGATGACATAAAAATGCAGTTAACCACTAAGGCAAATTATGCAGAATTAAGCATTGCGTTTGAGCGACCAGAACTAGATATCGGGAATTTCTTTCAAGAGTTTTGGCTAATGATTTGGCATCGTTTTGCCAGCTGGGTGATCGGCCGTAAAATCACTTTAAATCAAGCTTTTTTCCCCTACCCAAAACCTCTACATCACCAAGAACTGAAAAATGCTTTTCCCTGTCGACTTAACTTCAACCAGAGCGTGATGAAAATCAGCTTCAATTTGGATTATCTACAGTTACCGCCAATCAGGAACCAACGAGATCTAGAGCTTTTTCTACAGGACTCTCCCGCTGATTTAATTACCATTCCCGGCGAGGAAATCAGTTATCGCGCCAAAATCCGTACGCTGTTGATGCAACAGCAAGAGGTACTGCGCTGCCCTGATTTTGAACAACTCGCGACACACTTTAATATTAGCTCACAAACGTTAAGGCGAAAACTAAAAACCGAGGGCACTGCATACGGCATTATTAAAGACGAAATACGCCGGGACATTGCCATCGACAAGCTCAATTCTCATACTGGCTCTATTGATAATATCGCGCGCTCGCTAGGTTTTAGTGAATCTAGATCTTTTACCCGAGCTTTTCGTAAATGGACTGGGCACTCCCCCAGTGAATACAAAACTATCTACAGCCACTAACAAACGGATACCTAAAGATAACAATCACACCCGATTATGCACTGTAAAAGATCGCTGAAAAATACTCATTAACTGAAATCAACCTCACTGTTATCCAAATTTTATGTCGTTTCTCTAACAAAAAACTTGTCGGCAACATTTTATATGGCAGAATAAAATTCCACAGCCAAAGCGGCACACAATCCTTTATTGCACCAAGTAAAAGACTGACGACACAAGGGATAAGGCGCACTCAAATAGTTGCCTGTAAGCACTGTCTTTTTATAAACTAGCACATCGCGTAGCCAATAACCCGAAGCGTTTTTATTGAATATGCTGCTAATAATACGCTCCAGCTAACTCCTTAAAAGGAAAGACAAATAAGTGCCACTTATTGCGAACTTTTTGAAGAGCACCCAACAAGGCATGAGCTACACTGGAGAGAAATAATCCTAGCGTATATGGAAAAGCCATTGTTCTTCAAAGCGCTATATTAGCGACGCCAGTGCTGTCATCAAAAAAATTGCTTAGAGCACTTGATCATAAATAGAGCCAAAGTGCAGTTGATGTCATGAAGTGAAGCTATCAACACTACTGCCTGCCAATTAGGCTACAATTACCCATAGCATTTTGTTTGCCTATTGAAAAAAAGAAGCCGATGCCCCCTGTCAATTTAGACAATAAACTGAAACACAACCGCATTAAAAAATATAAAAAAAAGGGACTCAGTTGAGTCCCTTTTTTTAATTTCACCGCGCTAATTAGCGTTACGCTAAACTATCATCGGCAACGCGATACTTAGGGTCTTCATCAGCATTGGCTTCAACAAGAGAGCCTGATTTTTCCAGCAGTGCCGTACACTCAGCACTTAAGTGACGCAAATGTAATACGGTTCCTGCAGCGACATACTTATCAGCAACCGCATCAATTGCCTCAATACCTGAGTGATCCACAACACGTGCATCTTTAAAATCGATGATCACGTCACTAGGGTCAGCACTTGGCTTAAAGTTGTCTTTAAAGCTTTGCGCTGATGCAAAAAACAATGGCCCGTGCGGTAAATAAACTTTGGTATCACCTTCTAAGCGAGTTTCCATCTCGACATGTTTAGCATGTCTCCATGCAAAAATCAGCGCAGACATAACCACACCAACTACAACTGCGATCGCAAGATCAGTGAACACAGTCACAACGGCTACCGTTATACCAACAAAAGTATCACCGAGCGGAATACGACCTAACAAACGGAAACTCGCCCATTCAAACGTACCTAATACCACCATGAACATGACACCCACAAGTGCGGCTAAAGGAATCATTTCAATATAAGAAGAGCCAAACAAGATAAACAACAACAAAAACAGAGCAGCAGAAATACCTGATATACGGGTGCGACCACCGGAGTTGATGTTAATCATACTTTGGCCGATCATGGCACAACCACCCATGCCACCAAAAAAGCCTGTTGCTACGTTTGCAACACCTTGGCCAACACATTCTTTATTACCACGCCCACGTGTTTCAGTGATCTCATCGATCAGCGTCAAGGTTAATAGCGATTCAATCAAACCGATAGCCGCTAAAATAAGCGCATAAGGGAAGATTATGATCAAGGTATCCATATTCAATGGCACCATTGGAATGTGGAATTCAGGGAAACCGCCAGCAATTGTGGCATTAATATCGCCGGTTTTTTCCTGCAGGAAATCAACCACTGTTAGCGCCTCTAAATCAAGACCAATCACCAGTAAGCTAACCACCACAATCGCCACAAGCGCTGAAGGTACCGCCGTTGTAATTGAGGGTAAAAAACGAATAATCGCCATGGTTAAACCAATGAGACCTAACATGATCCAAAGTGCCGAATCAGCCAACCAAGTGCCTGACATCCAACCCCATTTGCCATCTGGTGTGTCTGATTGCAGCATAGGAACTTGTGATAGAAAAATAACAATAGCCAAGCCGTTAACAAAACCTAACATCACTGGGTGTGGCACAAGGCGAATAAACTTACCGAGCTTAAATACACCGGCTAGAATTTGCAGTACACCCATTAACACAACAGTCGCAAATAAATACTCAACCCCGTGATCGGCAACCAGTGCTACCATCACGACAGCCAATGCACCAGTTGCACCAGAGATCATACCTGGGCGACCACCGATGAGCGCTGTAATAAGGCCGACCATGAAAGCGGCATAAAGCCCCACTAATGGTGCGACTCCCGCGACAAAAGCGAAGGCAACAGCTTCAGGTACAAGCGCTAAAGCAACGGTTAAACCGGAGAGTAAATCGTTTTTCATACTCTGCGATTTAGAAACAAGCAATTGGAACATGTCGTTTAAAATCCTTAAACAAAAATCACTGGAATTGCCCAGCGAAAAAAATGAGCTAGATTCTACCAAATTGCTCACTTAGATTGAAGTAATGTTAAGTATTAGCTTAAATAAACAACAACTTTAGAGAAAAGGGCTATGTTGATAAGTTTTTACATGGGCAGGATTAACTGCTGATAGTGATTAGCATCAATCGGCTTAAGCCTAAACCCTAAGCCAATTAGACGCACCGGTTTTGAACCGCGCTCATAGGCTTGTTTCAACATATCAGTAAACAGCGACTGCTCTGAAATACCCGCCTGCTGCTCAACCGTTGTCTGGCTAAAATCACAAAATTTTAACTTAACAAACAAGCCACTCACTTTTCTTGGCTGTTTTAGGTTTTGATAGCGTTTATCTAATTCCTGCTGTAGCGCGCTAATATGTGCAATACAATTTTGATAGCTATCAATATCTTTAGCAAAGGTGTGCTCAACACTCACCGATTTAGTATCTCGCTGATTACTGACTGGACGACAATCAATACCTTGACTTAACTCAAACAGTCGCTCACCAAAAGAGCCAAAATGCTGCTGCAAAAAATCCGGGCCACGCTCACGTACATGTAGGCAAGTTTCAATTCCCAGTGCCAACATTTTCTCTGCGGTTTTAACCCCCACGCCATGTATCTTTTTAACCGGCAAATGTTCAACAAAAGCTGCTATTTCATTAGGAGCAACCACTTTCATACCGTTAGGTTTGTGCCAATCACTGGCTATTTTGGCCAGAAACTTATTGGGTGCAACACCAGCCGATATAGTAATGCCCACTTCCTTTTCGACCCTGAAACGCAAATACTGGGCAATACGGGTAGCACTGCCCTGATAGCGCTCAACCTCGCTGACGTCTAAAAAGGCTTCGTCTAAAGAAAGCGGCTCAATCAGCGGGGTGATTTCGCGGTAGATATCAAAAATTTGCCTTGAAGCATCGCGATACTTTTGCATATTCCCCGGCAACAATTTCAGATGCGGGCAACGCTTAAGCGCTAACGCACTGGACATCGCAGAGTGGATACCGTATTCACGGGCAGGATAATTACAAGTAGAGATAACACCACGACGATCAGAGCTGCCGCCTATTGCAATGGGTATATTGATAAGTGATGGATCATCACGCATTTCCACGGCCGCGTAAAAACAATCGCAGTCACAGTGAATAATTTTGCGCATCATCTTGCCCTTACTGTGTTTTTATACAGTATAAGAGAGATGAAATCTGATTTCAACGCCTTCACCATTGAAGACGTTAAAAAAATAGCCCGGCGCAAGAAGTAATGACTCTCGAAAATTAAATCAAGCGCCGAACGGGGTGAAACAGTTTTGAACTAAGATTTTCTGTAAAACGACATGAGCGATTGGACGCCTGCGTTTACAATAAAATATTATCTGGCTAATTTCTCAACCTGGAACATGTTCGCTGCTGCTTCATTCATATCTTTACGTGTCACAAAAAGACACTTAATGAAGCTAACTGAGCTTTTGAAAAGCTCAAGTAAGTACTCGCTGCGAATACGACTAGCTTCCTGCTTGTAGTGCTCTATATCTACGACGCCAGATTCAGTAGTGACGATATCTTGATGGTATTGGCTGTACATAATAATTCTCCTGGATTGATCAGGAGCTTCTCTATTAGACTGAATGTTGTCTAATATGTAGAGCGTCCTGAAATAATATAAAGCTATTATAGTGGCGAAAAAGCAGTTGCACAAAAGATCAATTTTCATCACAATGATGAAAATAATTCATCAATGGTGAGAATTCATGTTACGCCTCCCTCCCCTCAACACACTGCGCAGTTTTGAAGCAGCCGCGCGCACTGGCAGCTTCGCCCATGCCGCTTCAGAGCTAGCAGTGACCGCCTCTGCAGTCAGCCATCAAATTAAGGGACTAGAGAGTTATTTAGGCGTGAACTTATTTAAACGGGTCAAACGGCATGCAGAACTCACTGAAAATGGTGAAAAATACTTGGCATCTATCCAGGGCGCCCTCAAGGATATTGCCGAGGCGACTGAGCAGCTTAAAACCTCTTCTCAGAGCCATACCATCACCATCAGCATGACACCTCACTTCCTAACGCGATGGATGATGCCTAGACTGGGAAAATTTCAGGCGCTCTATCCCGATATAGAATTGCAAATAAACGCGTCTATGGGATTGATCGATTTTGACAAAAGCAGCACGGATATGGCGATTTATTTTGGCAATGGTAACTGGCCGGATGTCGAAGTACATTTTCTGAAAGATATCTATTTAGTACCTATCTGCAGCCCAAAGATTATCACCGATAAAAAGCCGCTGTCAGGGCCTGAACACATCAAGTTTCACCCGCTAATACATGTCAGCAAACGCTTATCTGAATGGAGCCAATGGCTGGCACTCGCGGGGGTTAAATTTAGGGAGCGCCGTCAGGGACTACAATTATCAAACAGCATGTTGACTAATGCGGCAGCTGCTGAGCAACTAGGTATCGCTCTAGGTGATCCGACTTTATTAGGCCCTGAACTTGAATCTGGCAAGTTAGTGATCCCCTTTGATTTACCGCTCAATATTCACCGCTCATTCTATTTGGTCTACCAAAAAGAGCGCCCTCTTAGTTATGGCATGGAAGTCTTTAAACAATGGGTAATGACAGAGATGGAAACGGTGCAGAGCAATTGAGAGCACAGCAAGCGTCACCACTAAAAGCGCCCTATTCGAAACCACTAGAATACCCATAACACAATCATTAAAAAGTCCTTAGCATCACCAATAAGCCCTTCAGATTAACAAACCGTTTTATGCCACAACCCGAGGTCCATCAACCTCTTGAATTAACACAGGGTTGCTAAAATCAGCTTGTTTATCTAATGCCATCGGAATTAACCACTTTAGATTAGGGATCAGGTTGACGGGTAATGCTTGAGTATCAAAAATCTGGATCTGCTCTTCCTCCATGGTTCTAACGTTAAAAGCGAGCTCAGAATGAGCAAAATACACATCTAAGTCATAGCAATGAGGGCGGTGAATTTTTGCATAACAGCACCATTGCTCTCTAGCAATCAAAACACCTGCCTCTTCTTCAAATTCACGCACCATGGCATCCACCGATAACTCATTCGCTTCTATTTTCCCGCCCACTCCGTTAAACAATCCATATTGCCATTGCGGATTTATTTTTTTAATTAACACCACTTTGCGAGCATCGTTGGAGAATAAAAAACCTGTGACATATTTCTTCACTATACGTTTTCCTGCAATTTCATTGTTTTGTCCTTTTCATTCTTGCCAATCTGAAAAATAATCCAATAAATACTCTATCGCCACGCGCGCGCGCGTTGGTAAAAATTGCCGGTTTTGATAAACAACCCAAGTGCTTATACTCGAATCCCAAAAAGGCTCTAAAATCGGTACCAATACCCCTGTTTCAAGCAAATTCTGGGTACTGCTTTTAGGAAGGTACAGTATGCCCAGGCCATTTCGACAAGCATGTAGCGCAGCCGCAGCATTATTGGAATAAAAGTTACCCGACACTTTCACTCTGCTGCTTTCTCCCGCTTGCTCAAAGCTCCAATAGTGATTGTTGGTAATGATACAACGGTGTTGCTTTAACTCTTCAGGTGTTTGCGGTATACCATATTTTGCTAGGTACTCAGGGCTAGCCATTGCCACCATCGAGCGATTAACCAGTTTTCTAGCGATTAAATCGGAATTCGATAACTTCCCATAACGCAGCACAAAATCATAACCATCTTCAACAAAGTTTGATATCCGGCTGTTAAAGTTAATATCGATGGTTAATTCAGGATGCTCTTTGGCAAACTGCACTAGCGCTGGCACCACATACACTTCAGCAAATGTCCCAGCAGCACTCACTCGCAAGGTACCTTTTAACAGGTATTGATGAGAGTTAACTTGCTCATTGGCTTGCGCTAAACCCGCAACCAACTCTTTACATTGCTGATAATAAAGCGCTCCAGCATCAGTTAAGCTCACTAATCGCGTGGTTCTTGCCACTAACGCACAACCTAACCGCTCTTCAAGACGGGCCACTTGCCGGCTAACATGAGATGTGCTGCAGCCTAGCTGCTTACCCGCTGCAGTAAAACTCTGCATCTCTGCTAATACAACAAATTCGGTAATGCCTTCAAAACTATCCATAATATTCGCCAGCGTCTCTATTATTGCTAATTAGCAATAGTGATTTCTAAATTTTGCATATTATCACTGATTCAAGAAAGATATACACTGCCGTTATCAAATCAACACACCTAGCTAGTGACTAAATATACAATCACTAGCGAGCACTACTAAAGAGCTAGGCAAGGCCTACTTCTTTTTTAACCAAAAGAGAGATTGCTATGAAAAAAGTACTTATACCCGTCACAAACCACGCTACATTGGGCGATACAGATCAAGCAAATGGCACTTACTCTCCTGAGCTTACGCATGTTCTACATTTATTAAATGCGGCCAATATAGATTACGACATTGCCTCCATTAACGGTGGTAAAGCACCTATCTATGGCACAGAAGTTGAAAACGATGAAATCAACACTGCGATTGTTAACAGCGCAGATTTTCAAAATCGAATGGAAAACACCATTGCTGTCACTAACATCAATGCAACAGATTATGCTGCCGTCTTTTACCCAGGTGGATTTGGCCTACTGTCTGATTTAGCCAGCAACCAAGACTTCGCTGAACTCGCGGCCAGCATCTACGAAGCAAACGGCACTCTTGCTGCCGTTTGTCACGGCCCTGCCGGTTTATTACCTATCACCTTAAGCTCAGGTGAAAAACTGTTAAGCACACTTAGCGTGACAGGCTTTACCCGTGAAGAAGAGATCGACTACAACACCATTAACGACATCCCTTTCCTACTGGAAGAATCTTTAGCTCGCGGTGCTGCACGTTACAGCAAAGTTCAGCCATGGGGAGAATTTGTGCTTGCAGACAGCCGCGTTATCACCGGTCAAAATCCAACCAGCGCCCACGCTGTTGGCAGCGCTTTAGTTAAACAGCTACAAGGCTAACAGTTACCAATTGATAACTGAGTATTACCCTTGTCCTAAGCCTGTGAATATTTAACGATATCAATACAGGTTTAGGACTTATCGCTACAGCTATTATTCAGGCCCTCTTCAATAAAGGCCACCTTTATAACCGCTATACCTACAAGTAACAGCCCATTGCTCTAAATAACGTAGATGCTATCTAACTGCGCCCAAATATCATCACAGAGTTTTTCTCGATAAACACACTGTCGAAACATTGCATATTCTAAGTGATACATGCTGATGCGACGCTCATCTGCATCTTTTATACAGGCTCGCATATTTGCCAGCCTATCTGCCGCCTTCACGACAAGTGCTAGGGTCAACTCACCTGTCACCTTGGCCATTTTTTGATGGCTAGCGCGCTTGCGTATTGCCCGGCTTCCCCCAGGCTCATCCGTTAGTATCTGCACACACTGCGCGACAAAAAGACCAAAAACAGCTGCTATTTCTGGCACTGTAGTGTCGGTATCTTCAACGACGTCATGCAGAAAAGCGATAACTTGAGCTTGAACGCCAAAAGACTCGACAATACAGGCCACCGCATCAAGATGCACAGAGTATGGTTTTGCACCATATTTTTGACTGCCATGTGCTTTAATGGCAAATCTCCGCGCTTTGTCTCTCATTGACCGCCCCCTTCTCTCCCCAAGGCAATAAATCCCTGCTACTGGGTAAATGACTTTATTTATCAGCGTGCAACTTACCGGCTTTACCCCAGTGCTCGTCATCAAAATTTTGAAAGAACACGGTGACAGCCTCAGGTTTTAACTCATAAGCCTCTTCAAACGCTTGAGTGATACGTTTTATTAACAATTGTCGTTGCTCTTTGCTGCGCCCCGGAGATTGTTGAATAGTAACTACTGGCATATTGATCTCTCTTTGATGAATAAATTAGACATTATTGTTCGAAAACGACCCGCTGGCTGGCACAGATAGTAGCTTTAGTAAGCTAAAAGCGATCACCAGCAAATGAGCAATATAAGACATCTTAATCTCAGAGGAGATGAACTGTCGAATTTAGGCTAAAGCTGCCACATACCAGTCCCGCCTAACAGCCTAATTTGTGCACTTTTTCTTCAAGGCAAATCCTCTATCTTGACATCAATATAATCCGGCGCAATATACCGCTCAAACTGTACTGCTTTTAACATTGAATGTTTCAGCATTAATGCCTTACAAACTCTGTGCATGCCATCCATCACTCTCGCTTCCTCACACAATATAATCGGATAAGACAAATCTGCATTGTTAATTAACGAGGCGTGTTCAACAACATTTCGGCAAGTTGGTATGGCACCGCCTAGTGCATACCAAAACGTTTCATCAATCTCATTAATACTTTGCAGGTCTATCTCAATGATTGGTAACTCACGGCTTAATCGAATAAGCCTAGAGACGTCCCAAACTAACAATCCTTGTTCACTTTCTCTAAAATGATATTGTGGTCGCATACAACCCCTTACATACTTTCCTATTGCAGATTAATATACCTCAGCGATTGTAGATTAGCAGTGCTGTTTAACTGATCATATCATCACTAAAACCTCTGTTAGTCGATAAATATGTACTTCCCGATTATTTGTTACTTAAATTTTATATAATTTTTTATTGACTATATGTGTATATACACCTATATTGCATTCACTTCACTTTAAACGCGATATTTAACATGCTTGACGATCCTAATAACTGTGCCATGTGCACTTTAAATCAGTTGCGCAAAGCAACCCGTGCGGTAGCGAAGATTAACGATGCGGCGCTGGCACCCCTCAATCTCAAATCGACCCAATTCAGTTTATTAGTCACGCTGCAAAAATGTGGCGATATACCGCTGAGCGAATTAGCCAATGTGCTGGTCATGGAGCGCACCACCTTAACCCGTAATATAAAACCGCTGATGGCAAAAGGGCTTATAACCTCTAAAACAGAGCGTGATAAAAGATTGCGCATCATATGTATTACCCAACCCGGCAAGCAACTGCTACTAGAAGCTGAACCTTTGTGGAGAGTGGCACAATTGAGCTTAGTTAAGCAACTCGGCAGTGAGCGCTGGTCAAACACAATGCATGATCTAGACTTTTTAACTCAGCAAGCTCAATATCTTTGAAAGGGCTTATTATCAATAGGTGTATATACACTCTATTAACGAACCCCATGGAAAGTAGCTGCTTGTTATTTGCAAAAGCGCTAGTGAGAAAATAAAACAAACATCAATAGGTGTATATACACCAAATTAACAAACCCTAAACTTAACCCATCTTAGGAGGTGGAAAATGAACACTCTCGCAATATTTCTAATACAGCTAATTCTCAGCATTATGGTTTTTACACTGCTGGCAAAATGGGTCATTTACCCATGGCTGCAATCTAAAACTCACAAAATAGCGTTAATGATCCTGATAGCCCCGCATACTTTAAGGCATGTCGGGTTAACCTTTTTAGTGCCCAGTGTTACAGACCCAGACATCCCCCAATCTTTTGCTTTCACTACCGCTTGGGGAGACTTTATAGCCGCTATACTCGCGCTCATTGCATTGTTCGCACTTAAACAACCTATAAAACTGGCCATACCGTTGGTGTGGATCTTTAATTTAGAGGGTTGTATCGATCTTTTATATGCACTTAGCCAAGCAGAAGCAGTGCCTACATTGGCGGGTACTTGGTATATACCCACCTTTATTGTCCCGCTGCTGCTGGTGAGTCACATAATGGTCTTTATATGGTTACTGAAAAAACCTGCAGAGAAGTTAACCACTAGGCTTTAGTTTAAAAAATGTTAAGGCCCCGCATTTGCGAGGCCTTAGGTACTATTGAGGATAATGATTACATAAGATCAGTAAAAGCATGAATCTAATCTAAATCAATGTTTTGACAATATTTTCCGAGCCATACACTAATACTGATAGCAAGACTGCGATTGACGCTGATCTCTCGCTAAGAAAGAGCTTGTCAGAAATCAAATAAAACTGTTAATCTTGCTGCTGAAAAACTTGTGCATTGGCTTTTTGAAAGTCAGCAATACCGTTTTGTGGTATCCACCTAGCAAATGCCTGCATAATTTTTTCAGTCTCTAATTGCATAATCTTATTAATACGCTCCACCATTGCCAATCCCCACGGGGTTTTAGAGCAAGCCACGGCGCCGCTGATAAAGCCATTGGAACCTTTAAGGGGAAAGCTAAACAATTTGCTAATAATGTTAGCCTCTTTTACCTGGAATAAAGACACCCAAGGGTATTCAATCATATAGTGAAATCGTTTCGCTTGTAACATTTTAAAAATCCCGATACTCATATCTCCTCCCGATCTAAAGATGATATTTTGTCGGTGACTGTGATTTTCAATAACTTGGTCAAAAATGGGGCCGTAGGAGCGACCTTTTTCAATACCGAGGACTAATTCTGGGTGATTGATTATTAGCTCCTCTAGAGACACTGCTGTGTTAGTGCTGTTAAAAATCACCTTAATTTTTTTTGCATTCACTTGCGCTGTTATTAACCGATGAGAGGGCAAAACGGGTAATGGCATTGAAAAATATGCCTCCTGTTCTCTTTCTACAGTTCTGAAGCGCCCCACGCTACAAACTTTATCGACAACGCCCATCATTTTAAAAGCACGTCTTGCATTAAAGACCTCTACCACATGAAGATAATCTAATAAGTGCTCTCGAATTATTTTTTCGCTGACATCAGACAGGCCTTGCCCTTTATATTGACCATCAATAATCCATACAGGCGGCAAATCACTTCTGATCCAAGTGATTTGCTCTTTGGATATCCCTTGAACAGGAAACAACAGCATTATTAGCAATAGAAACAGAACTTTAGTTAACATCGCATCTCCTTCCAAAGACTCAAATCAAACTTTAATTTTTATGTTGCTATTAACAGGTTATTATTTAAGACCGTTACTTAAGGGCCACACTTCATGGTTTCATTGCGCATATGATCCATTTATTGGCTAGATCGAGAAAGTCTACCAGCTTAGTACAACTCATTCTGAGTAGCAGTGGCGGGCTCAGTCATATGAGAGCGCATGATTTAGCGCGATTCATGTCACTTGCAGTGAGACTCTCCACAAAATTGTCGTTCAACATTGCCAGCAAGCAACACTTTACAAGCTAAAATAGTTTGCGGCTATTTTATGGCTAACAGCGGGTTGTCTACATAATAAAAACGTGAGTAGCTCTCGATTAATTATGCGCCTCGCCAATAATACCTTAGTGTACACTATTTCAGCAGCCATCCTCACTGACAAAAAACACTACCATGGCAGCACTTCACCATTGGCATGCCTGAATATGCCACTGCTGGCTAAATCCAACTGTGCGATGCGTGTTATTAATTGTTCAGCAGCTTGCGACGCCGTTACATACCCGGCATTGTTGACCAGCTCTGTCTGCACAAAACCTGGATGAAAAAGACCAACCGCAACCCCCTTTGCTTGCATATCAATGGCCAGAGATTTTCCCGCGGCATTGAGTGCTGACTTAGACATACGATAACCATAGGAACCCCCTGATCCGTTGTCACTTACTGAGCCCATGCGGCTACTGATAAGTGCAACTTTTGAGCCTTCTACTAATGAGAGTTGCAATGCTTCTGTCACTTTCAAAGGCCCTAGCGCATTCACCAAAAACTGACGCTCTACTGCGCTGTAGTTAATTTCCCCTAGGCTCTCCTGGGTCAATACTCCAGCATTGTTAATCACTAACTCTAAAGTCACTCCTGCTATAGCGTCTTTCAATTGCTTAATATGCGCATCATCTGTGACATCGATACCTTCAATGACGTTAACCTGCGCTATGCGCTTTAGCTCTTCACTCGCTTGCCGACAGATAGCGTATACATAATAACCACTGCTCGCATACTGTTCTGTTAAAGCCAAACCAATTCCTCTATTAGCCCCGGTAATCAAAACGCACTTTTTCATACATCTTCCTTCTTTTTGAATAAATGGCCCCGCAGCAAGCTACGAGGCAAAAAATGACTATTGCAGATGAAACGCAATCACTTTGGCCGGCACCACACTTGAGCCGTTAACCAGCGTTACTGATGAATTAGCACTTGCCAATGAAAAACTTCCACCGGCAATGATTTCTTTAGCTGCTAGACCATTTATGCTGACATTAACGACCCCTTGCGCCACGTAGCCAAGGAGCGGACCATTAGGATTGAGTGTTTTTTTCCCTTTTGCCTCTATCTCACTAACAAATATATCCGCCCTATCTATTTCTCCATTTTTGATATGTAAGGTAGGCAGTTCACGACGATCTATCGCCTCTGTTAACTTCTTTTCAAAAACGATGAAAGGCTCGTTTTTCTGCTGTAAATTAAAATCGATAAATATAGCTTCCTCTGTGGCTGAGGCATTATCAAAACGTAAGATACGAGGGCCGGCAGGTTCATAAAAAGCATCGCCCTCTCGCAATAATTGTGGTTTTTCGCCCTCTACTTGATAGAGGATTGCACCTTTTGATACATAGCCAATTGCAGGAGCGGCATGACTATGAATTGGAGCAATTTGCCCTGGTAAGAAATGAAAATCTCCCGCTTCTACTTTTACAACCTCACGAGGCTCAAACTGTACTGAAAGTAATTTGGTAGTACTTTCAAGAGCATCAGCAGCCGCTAAAGATGTAGCTGACATCGAAAGAATGGCGATCGCTAGCGCCAAAGGATTAAGTCGTTTTATTAAATTAGTCATTAGTGTGTTTCCTTTGTTAAGTGCTTTAAATAGGTATGAAATGAGTTTATTGATAAAATGGCGAGTTCATTTCACGGCTCGCCTCTTCAACCACACTGGCATCAAACACTCGTGTGGTGAAAGCAGCATTCAGCTGAGCCGCCTCTGTTGGGAAATACTCTGTGGCAAAGCGCTGTGCATTCTCGATGGTATCAAACGCATAAAATCCGCCGGGAGTACCCGTATGCAATCCACTTAACCAGGTTTTGGCTAAAAGACCAGGTTGTTGCTTTAATACAGGATTGAGTTCACGCCAGGGAGCTGAATCAAAGGGCTGCACATTAAGCTGCACTTCTGTGTAAACATAGGCGCCAGGTTGTTGCTTATTAGGCGCACCAAAATGAACTGAATCCATCGCGATACTGGCTTCTTTCACGGTATCCGCGGTAAAGATCAGCGTTCGCTGAGCACGTCCTAGTTTTTTCGCTTCGCTAGGGAAATACTCAGTGACAAACTTCTGTGCATTTTCAATACTGTCGAAACTATAAAAACCACCCACAGATGTTGCATCAATACCTGCCAGCCAAGTTTTATTTAAAATCCCAGGCTGCTGCTTTAACACTTGATTAATCTCTTGCCAAGGTGCCTGATCAAAAGGAATGCTGATTTGTAGTTCAGTATAAACAAAGGCTTTCATGTAATTCTCTCCATTAAAATTTGCGGTAGATAACCGTATCACCGGTTAAAAAAGTTAAATGTTTTTCACTTTCAATCACTTTATTGCAGACTACATGCCAACTTTTTATTCAATCAAAATCAACGAGTTAACAAAAACAACAAACCACAAATTGTTGTGATTCACAAAAAATTGTGGTAAAACCTTAAATATTTGAGGTGCTATCAATGAAAAATACAGGCTGGCTAGTAAAGCATTCACCATCGTTGCTACTACTGTTAGATAGTTCACTTAACTGTCGAGATATAGCAGATATTTGGCGCAGCAGATTAGAGGCAAAAATTTCTAGAAAAACCTCTATTCGCGCAGAAGATCTCTTTGATTTCAGAGCAAACCCCGCCGTCAAACAACAGCTAAAGATGCTTGTTGAAAATGGGGAAACCATCGCTAATATGCCCGTCGAGCTAAAACTTGCAGAGGGTATTTTGCCCGCTCGTTTCGGTGCCTGGCGAGTAGCGCCTGAGGAAAGCGACGATTATCAGATTGTTATTGCTGCAACAGATGTCAGTAAATACCGCGAAGCTCTACAAGAAATAACTCAGCTACACGAAAATTACCGTCACATTCTCAATGCTGCGGGTGATGGCATTTATGGTTTAGATAGCAAGGGCAATATCACTTTTTGTAACGCGGCAGCTGAAACCATTTTGGGCTGGTCGCCCGACACCATTATGGGGAAAGCCGCCCATGCTATACACCACCACTCACATGCAGATGGCAGCGCTTACCCGCGCACTCAATGCCCAATTTACGCTTCCTTGAAAGACGGCGAAGTCCACAATATTGAGCATGAAGTATTTTGGCATGAAAAAGGCCACCCTGTTCCTGTCGAATATACCAGCACGCCACTCATGATAAAAGGTAGCTTGCAGGGCGCTGTTGTGGTATTTCGCGATATTAGCGCTCGAAAGATATTGGAAGAGCAGCGTGCAGAGGCTTTAAAGCAAGTACAAATACTCAAAAATCAATTAGAACAAGAACGTGACTATCTGCGTGACGAAATTAATATCACCACTAATTTCGGTGAAATCATTGGTAACAGTAGCGCACTCAAACGCTCTCTCGCCCAAATTGAATCAGTAGCGGCCACCAAAGTCAGCGTATTAGTATTGGGAGAATCAGGGGTCGGAAAAGAGATGGTAGCGCGCGCTATCCACTCACAGAGCCAACGAGCTGATAAACCGCTAGTGAAAGTCAACTGCTCCTCTATTCCAAAAGATTTATTTGAAAGTGAATTTTTTGGCCATGTCCGCGGGTCCTTTACCGGAGCGCACAAAGACCGCGTTGGCCGTTTGCAACTTGCTAATGGAGGCACCTTGTTTTTAGATGAAATAGGGGAGATACCTATCGCTCAACAAAGCAAGTTACTCAGAGCATTACAAGAGGGAGAGTTTGAGCGGGTTGGCGATGATAAAACGATCAAGGTTGACGTTCGCATTGTTGCAGCAACCAATCGAGATCTTATTCAAGAAATCAAAGCGGGACGATTTCGCGAAGACCTCTATTATAGAATTAACGTTTTCCCTGTTGAGGTCCCCCCACTGCGCCACCGTTTGGAGGATATAGCGCCACTAGCGATTCACTTTTCGAAGGCCATGTGTATCGAACTTGGACGCCAACCCATGAAGATTAGCAAGCATCAAGTTGAAACGCTGAAAAAGCACCCTTGGGCCGGTAATATTAGAGAATTAAAAAATGTCATAGAGCGCGCCGTTATTTTATCTTCAGGCAGTAAACTAAAGTTAGACGATACCTTCAGTACCGCTGAAATCCGCACTATCATCCCCCTTAACCCCTCTCCCAAACCTATTGAGGATGACAATTATCTAACCGATGCTCAATTTAGAGCATTAGAAAAATCGAATGTTATCGCAGCACTTAAACATGCCAGAGGCAAGACCTGGGGAGAGCACGGCGCCGCTCAACTGCTCGGTATAAAGCCATCAACGCTTGCCTACCGAATGAAAGTGCTGGGCATCGAAAAAAACCACTTACTAGACTCACTTTATAATGGTTAAGCCTTTTACAGAGTATTTGTATTGATCAATTTCCTGGGCACAAATACTCTAGTGATGCCGCTTTACCAAGCGGCCCGATAGATAGCTAAGGCATCATCGATAGTGACTTGACGAGGATTATTGACTAATAATCGCGTCTGTTTCATCGCTTCTTTTGCTAAATTGGGAAGTGCAGATTCCGCAATGTCATAATGTCTCAATCCTGACGCTATACCTAATACACAATTTAGATGATCTAAAGCTTCAATAAACGCAGCAGAACGCTTTTCAAAATTCTCTATTTCAGCCAAATGAGGGAACACTAAAGGTGCCAAAGTGGCATATTTTTCAGCGCAAACCGATTGATTAAAACGCATAACATGCGGGAGCACCAATGCATTCGTTAACCCGTGTGATAAATGATAAATCCCACCTAGCGGATAAGCTAAAGCGTGTACAGCGGCTACCGGGGAATTAGCAAATGCCTGACCTGCTAGCATTGAGCCGAGTAACATATTAGAGCGAACCTGCAAATCACTGCCATCACTCACTGCACTTTGGATATTTGCCCCTAATAATATTAGCGCTTCTTTAGCCAGTGCCGCTGAAATCACGTTATTATTGAGGCTGCGTGAAGTATAAGCTTCAATAGCATGAACCATAGCGTCCACACCTGTCGTGGCCGTGATCATTGCAGGTAGCCCCAGCGTTAGCTCGGCATCAAGTAAAGCTAAATCCGGCAGTAACTGCGCAGAAACTACGCCTTTTTTTTCACTTTTTCCAACAGTGATAATCGCCACAGCTGTGACCTCTGACCCCGTTCCTGCGGTCGTTGGTATTTGAATTAAAGGTAACCTTTGCCCTTTCACTTGGTTAACACCATAAATATCAGCAAGCTTTTCCTCAGTGCGAGCCAGTAACGCAACCAATTTAGCGACATCCATAGAGGATCCTCCACCGAGGCCTATCACGCCATCGACTTTTTCTATGATCGCCTGCTCTGTCGCCGCCAATACAATAGCTTCAGCGGGGTCAGCGACTACTTTATCGAACACACATGCTGTCACACCTGCCATGTGCAATCTGTCTAATAGAGGTTGCAATAACCCGGCATTCACGATGCCGCCATCAGTAACCACTAATACGCGGCTCCCAATATCTCGCTTGGTAATTGCTCCTAGCTCTTTGCTAGCACCTGGCTGACAAATTAACTGCTTTGGAAAATTGAAAGCAAAATCATTCATACTCATTATCCTGTTGTATTCAAAGACGCGGCAACGCAACCGCACTCAATATTGTAATCCTTATCGAATAAACCTGCAGAGTGACTGTCGTCCAATTTGCAGAGCAACACCCAACATCAGCTGTCAATTACAAGGAAATAATTGAAAGGCGTAAGTGCGTATCAACTCTAATAGCACGGCAGCTATAACAGGGCCTACTACATTTATGTTGCTCAAGAATTATTTTTGCTAGTCACTCAATATGCTCTTTTCTTGCAGTCGGCATCATAACGGCCCCTTCATTATTCATGGGCTCGACCTATAGATTTTTACCAAATTAAACATAGTGCCCAGATTATTATTCTTCCCAAGGACTGTATTGCACACTAGCAAACTGGCGTATTTGAACAAGGATTGCTCATTGCGAACAACATACTGTTTCAAAAGTAGTATATTCCTAAAACCCTAGTTGCTGCTACGATAAACATAACACTAAATAAGTTAAAACTTTTGTTTCATATTGAGTACTTTGTCACATACTCCAACGATTAATATTTGGCAAAATATAGCGCAGTGGTATAGTGATGAAAAGACGTACAAATTGTAATGTTATTTGAGAACAAGCTGTGGTCTAGATAACGAGACTTAATACTTTTAGAAGAAAGGAAAATCAATGGTTAAGAAAGTGCTTGCATGGATTTATTCTAAAATTAAAGCATTTGCTGCATCGGCACCAGTATCAATAGAGGAAAAAAATCGTCTTCAGCACTATATCATTTTTATGATATTGGGCATTCCTACCATGTTTATCTTTGGGGTGATCAATCTACTGAGAGGTCATCATTTAATATTTTTTCTTGCACTAATTACCGCATTTGGCCTAATTACGGGCTTAGTATTACTGAAAAACATAAAACAAGGCTATTGGGTTTATCGTAGCAATGCATTTTTATATGTTTGTTTAATTAGTTATTTAAACATAATTGGTGGTGAAGATGGTTCAATAATCTTAGGGCTTACACAACCCCATTAATTTTTTGTTTTTTATTTGGCACAAAAGAAGGAGGTATATGGTCAAGCCTTGTTATGCTCATAGCAATTTTCTCTTTTACCCAATCAACAATGTTTTCAATTGAAATTCATGATTACTCGCCTAGTTTTAAACTCCGACTTATTCTTACCTTTGTATTTTGCACAATAATATCCATGTGGTTTGAATATTCCAGGAACTTCTTTCTTAAGCAAAGTGAAGAAAATAAGGCGGATTTAATCAAGCAGCACACTCACTTGAAAGAAGAGATTGAGTATAGAAAAAAATTAGAAAAAGAACTGATAACGACTGCAAACATTGACACATTGACGGGAACACTTAATCGAGGAGCATTTTTTTCAGCAGCAGAAAAAGAATGGGATAAACACTCAAGAAATTCAAGGCCTTTAAGTCTAGCTGTATTGGATATAGATCACTTTAAAACCATTAACGATCAATTTGGTCACCCTGCTGGTGATGATGTTCTTATAAAAATTACTCGATGCTGTATCGATAACATACCTAGTTTTGATATATTTGGCCGCATAGGGGGAGAAGAGTTTGCTGTGCTACTGGTAGAAACAGCGCCAGAAGACAGAAAGCCTGCTCTGGAAAGATTAAGGTTAGCCGTTGAAAGTACAAGTGTAGAATTTGAAGGGAAGTTAATAACTTGCACCATAAGTATAGGCTTATACACAGCCATCCCTCCAAGTGAAACCCTAACGCAGATGTATAAGAAAGCAGACGCAGCTATGTACCAAGCCAAAAACAGTGGTCGAAATAAAACCTGTATATCCGCAAACAGCCTCTAACTAGGATGAGGCTTAATTAAATGCTGCTGACAGCTTTGCCCCCATCTATTGCTTGAATTGAAGCATTCAGCAGAAAAACTAACCGAAGTTGAAGAAACTGAAACCTCCCCTTTGACTTTACGCTCCCAAAAAGACAATAAGTTAACGTCTTCTATGTAATACACTACGACTAACACCCATCAGCCTATCAATATCAAACATCCACAAAAAAGCCGCTATACAGCGGCTTTTTATTAAGCGAGGAGGGTGATTTACATCATACCGCCCATACCGCCCATTCCACCCATGCCGCCCATATCAGGCATAGCAGGAGCGCCAGAGTCTTTACTTGGCTTGTCAGCAACCATCACTTCAGTAGTGATCATCAGACCAGCAACAGAAGCGGCAGCTTGAAGTGCAGCACGTGTTACTTTAGCTGGATCTAAGATACCCATCTGGATCATGTCACCGTATTCGCCAGTTGCAGCATTGTAGCCGAAAGAACCTTCGCCTTCACGTACTTTAGAGACGACCACTGAACCTTCATCGCCTGAGTTTTCAACGATTTGACGTAGTGGAGCTTCAAATGCTTTAAGCGCAAGCTCAATACCGACGTTCTGATCAGCGTTATCGCCTACTAGACCTGTCACTTTTTGTAGTGCGCGCACTAATGCAACACCACCACCGGCAACTACGCCTTCTTCAACCGCTGCTTTAGTTGCATGCAATGCATCTTCAACACGGGCTTTCTTTTCTTTCATTTCGATTTCAGTAGCTGCACCAACCTTGATCACGGCAACGCCGCCTGCAAGTTTAGCAACACGCTCTTGAAGTTTCTCACGATCGTAATCAGAAGAAGTCTCTTCGATTTGCGCGCGCACTTGGTTAACACGTGCTTCGATCGCTGTCACTTCACCAACACCATCGACGATAGTGGTGTTTTCTTTAGAGATAGAGATGCGCTTAGCTGAACCTAGTTGCTCAAGCGTCACTTCTTCTAGAGACAGGCCGATTTCTTCAGAGATCACAGTACCGCCGGTTAGCGTTGCGATGTCTTCAAGCATTGCTTTGCGACGATCACCGAAACCAGGTGCTTTAACAGCAGAGACTTTAACGATACCACGCATGTTGTTAACAACCAGTGTTGCCAACGCTTCGCCTTCGATGTCTTCAGCGATGATCAATAGCGGACGTGATGCCTTAGCAACCGCTTCTAGTGTAGGAAGCAAATCACGGATGTTAGAGACTTTTTTGTCAACAAGAAGAACAAACGGAGCATCTAGTTCAACAGACATGCTCTCTTGATTGTTGATGAAGTAAGGAGATAGGTAACCGCGATCAAACTGCATACCTTCAACAACAGTTAGTTCGTTTTCAAGGCCTGTTCCCTCTTCTACAGTGATAACACCTTCTTTGCCTACTTTAGCCATAGCTTCAGCAATGATGTCACCGACTTGTGAATCAGCATTAGCAGAGATAGTACCAACCTGTGCAATAGATTGAGCATCTGTACAAGGTTTTGCTTGCGCTGCGATACCTTCAACAACAGCGGCTGCTGCCTTGTCGATGCCGCGCTTAAGATCCATTGGGTTCATACCAGCAGCAACCGCTTTAAGACCTTCAGCGATAATTGCTTGCGCTAATACTGTCGCAGTAGTAGTACCGTCACCCGCTACATCGTTCGCTTGTGATGCTACTTCTTTAACCATCTGCGCGCCCATGTTCTCAAACTTGTCTTCAAGTTCGATCTCTTTCGCAACAGATACGCCGTCTTTAGTCACGGTAGGTGCACCAAAAGACTTATCTAATATAACGTTACGACCTTTAGGGCCTAACGTTGCTTTAACTGCGTTAGCTAGGACGTTAACGCCAGATAGCATACGTGTGCGGGCTTCATTCCCAAATAATACTTCTTTAGCCATTGTTCTAATTCCTTAAATTTTTGATTAATCGAACCTAACTGTTGGATCGATAAAAAACTTTTAAATTGAATAGAGAAACTGCGATTAACTTTCTAATACACCGAAAATTTCGCTCTCATTCATGATGAGCAATTCTTCGCCATCAACTTTTACTGCATTTGATCCAGAGTACTGACCAAATAAAACAGTATCGCCAGTTTTAACGCTAACCGCTTGTACTTCACCGTTGTCTAGAACGCGACCTGGACCTACTGCAACGATAACACCTTGATTAGGTTTCTCTGCGGCTGAACCTGGAAGTACGATACCACTTGCTGTTGTTTTTTCTTCTTCACTGCGGCGAATAACTACACGATCGTGAAGGGGACGAATATTCATTTATAAATTCTCCTAATGGTTTATCACAAAAACTCTTTATTATTTTGAGATAGATGAACGCTTTGCACCTTTAGCTTCAAAGGCATTGACTGATGAATACTAGTTGGGGTCAGCTTCTGAGGATTTCAATAGCTATTTTTAAATTATTTACAAAGAGCATTAAGAATAACTTTTCAAATGACTTACGAAGGCATATCAACACTATGGTGCGCCGCTAAGGGAGATATTCTCATCACCTAACTGAGGGGTAGAATAACCTTTAAAACAACACTTTATTTAGAATATCTGCTAAAAACATAATCTAATAAGCGAGCTAGCAGCATCTTGTAAGAATGCGATTAACGGTCTGTGATATAGATACATAGCGGGCTGAAATTGCCTCGCCATAAGTTGACTAAGGTAAATAGTATGGACAGCTTTGGCTGCACAAGAGCCATCTCTAGATAATTTTGGCTGGGGCTAACTCCTCGTCATTGAACCGATTTTTTTAACGCCCTATCATCAAGTTCAAGTAGCTTTGTTGAGTTTACATTCAACAATTAACGAACATTATTACTCGACTTATTTGCTTCATCCACTAAACTTGCTTTTACATCTTGCGCTTCACTAAACTCACCTTCAATAATATCGCCTTGCCCTGAATCCCTTGGGGTAAAAGATCCCGTGCTGTGCTTATGAGTAAAACTACTGGCTGACATTTTACTTTTAAAGCGCCCTTTAGCAAGTTTAATAAAGCCAATGCGTGTCAGCGGAAATAGACAACAAAAACCAATAACATCAGTGACGAAGCCAGGGGTAATTAAAAGCGCTCCCCCAACGGCCAGCACCAACCCCTCTAGCATTTCTTGTTGCGGCATTTCGCCTTGCGCCATTTTTTGCTGCGCTCGACCCAGGGTTGCCAAACCTTGATAGCGCAACATATTAACGCCAACAAAAGCTGACAGCAGCACTAAACCAATAGTGTACCAAGCGCCTATCAATTGCCCGACATTAATCAGCAAAGTGATTTCTATAATAGGGATAATGATAAATAATATAAATACGATCGGCATTTTGACTCTCTTATAATCTTGTGAGCGAGTAAACCTTGCTACTAGCGTCATTGAATATGCAATATGAATGTTATTATTTAGTGTAACAACATTTCTAAATATATGGAGATCGAAATCGTAAAAGCTAGACCTCAGCCTGACTTTTTCGCAACAATCATTACTTTGGCTAATAATCACAGCCTATATCAACCCTTTAGCAGAACGATGAAGTATTTAGCTGCTTGAATTTCGCCCTACATTCAATTACTTTATTGCTCACTAGCTCTCATCCAGAAGCATGGCTGTCGCGAGGTTGACCCACATTCTCAGATAAGTGCCACAGGAGATAAACGTTTAGTTTTTAAAATGACGATATCTAGTGCGGTTCACATAGGTCCACAGGGATAACCGCAGTCGGCAGCTGTTGCTGTAAACTCACTATTCACCCAACAATTAATGGCTGATCACTTTATGGCTCACGCGCAAACAACCCGTACTTGGGCAGAAACTTTATCGTTGATATTTCATCGCAAAGTTCTTGTCATGCTATTTCTTGGCTTCTCGGCAGGCCTTCCTATACTGCTTATTTTTAGCAGTTTATCCCTCTGGCTTAAAGATGCAGAAGTCTCACGCAGTACCATCACTTTTTTTAGCTGGGCAGCCCTTGGTTACTCCTTTAAATTCATATGGGCGCCGCTGGTTGACAACCTCGCCATCCCCGGATTGACCAAGACTTTAGGTAGGCGCCGAAGCTGGATCTTAGTGAGCCAACTGGCGATTATAGTGTCCATTTTAACCATGGCCTTTTCTGAACCCACCCTCTCTCTAACGGTCACTGCTATCGCCGCGGTAATGCTGGGTTTTTCCTCTGCAACTCAGGACATTGTTATCGATGCCTATCGTATCGAATCCGCTCAGGGGGATATGCAATCGATGCTCTCCAGTGCTTATATAGCAGGCTATCGTATCGGCATGATCGTCGCGGGAGCTGGTGCATTATATATCGCCGGCTGGATAGGTGTCGAAGGCACTTATACACCACATGCCTGGACGATCGCCTATGTTTGCATGGCTATTGCCATGCTGGTAGGTGTCGCAACAACATTTTGCATTAGTGAACCAGACACATACAGAGCCAGTAATAGTATTTTTGATGACAACTCAAATGTCTTAAAATTTTTGTGTTGTTTTATTATTTGCGTAGCCGTTTTTGTGAGCGCCTTCAGCTTACTCGGACCATTGACAGCTGGCTTTAAAGCTTGGTTAATAAGCGAGATCACCGACAACAAACGCATCGCAGGTTTTGTCGCCGCCACCTTTAAACTCTGGCTTAGCATTGGCTTTGCTGCACTGAGTGCCTGGCTGTTGATCCGATTAAAAACCGTACCTAAAGAGATGTTAGTGGAAGGTTACGTCAACCCTATTAAAGATTTTTTTGTTAAATACGGTAAGACTGCACTGTTGGTAATATTGCTTATTGGTCTCTATAGAGTCTCTGATATTGTGATGGGGGTTATCGCTAACCTTTTTTATTCAGACTTAGGTTTTAGTAAAATTGAGATCGCGGCTTACTCAAAAACCTACGGTTTAATTGCCACTATCGCCGGCGGCTTTTTGGGCGGGGCTATCGCTATACGCTACGGTGTTTATAAAGCACTGTTGACGGGCGCTGTGCTCTCTGCTGCGACCAAT
>Ga0209396_1000139_pt1 | contig 96704 bp, 87 predicted proteins | sample GOMGulsemesocosm_6_FD_184638 | JGI IMG/M metagenome (GOLD analysis project Ga0209396, IMG submission 184638) | Methane-oxidizing microbial communities from mesocosms in the Gulf of Mexico - GOM8C Gulf of Mexico (SPAdes) (version 2) | ecosystem: Environmental > Aquatic > Marine > Cold seeps... | reverse complement strand
ATTTACCACTATGACTCCAAACCGAAAATCCTTCTCTATATGCATCAAAAGTGAGTTGTTTGGGCGGGGATTGTAGATTTTGTACATCTTGTATATATAAATCTGTGTTGCCATTACCAATCGATACTTTACGATAGGCTACAAATTTTCCATCTGGGGACGGAGCTGGGTAACTTTCAGCGCCTTGCTGTTTAGTAATTTGAGTACTTACAAAAGGGGTAAAATCACGAGATTGATAGTTATACCAGATAAAAAATAAAACAATAAAAAACAGTGATGTACCGGCATAAATTAATTTATTTTGTTTTGATGGTAAAGGCTTTGTCTGGACGTTGTTTTGGGGAGGTGTAACGGTGAGCTCTTCACTTACCGGTAATTGTTCTTGCCAGACAGGTGATAATGATAATTTGTAACCCACTTTACGTATGGTTTCAATAATGTCTCCACCATTATTGATGGCTTTAAGAGTTTTACGAAGATGCCAAATAGCATTGGTTAGGCCATTGTCACCAACAACACTATTTTCTCCCCAAATATGGGTAATGAGCTCTTCTCTCGAAATTACACGAGGATGATGAGCAGCGAGATAACATATTACTTCAATCGATTTGGGTTGTATTGTTTGCTTTTTTTCACCATCAAATATGATGCTGTGCTCTATCGGATCAATTTCACAATTACTAAGTCTAAATGTCGTTATTTTCTTTATCATTATACTTAATCATACTTATAAATTAATTATAGGAAATTTAGTGGCTTTAATTCGTTTATTTTTACTTTGTTATTTTTTATAGTTTGAATAAAAATGTTCTATTTTGTTATTTTTATTCAACACATATTACCTTAGCATTTTGCTTATATTTCTAACAGTAAAGCTTATTATCATTTAACCAATTTTCAATGATTTAATCAATTTTGATATAAATTCGATGTAAATTCGACGTTTAATAAATGGTAATGGTCTCGATTATTTAATAAAAATGTTACCACTTATTTGTTACCAAAATAACGAATAAGGCCTTTGCGCTAAATCGGATTGGTTTTGCGTTATTACATTATGTAATAGAAATTTATTATACGCTATTACGACCACGTTATTACTAGTACGTAACAGCAGTTCATATAACGAAATATAAAATTAATATTGTCAACTAATTACACATACAACAATAATATGACAGTTAATTTAAGGGGTAACATGAATAAAAAATTAATCACTTTAGCAGTTCAAGCAGCAATCATGGGGGGCACGTTATTATCAATTTCCCCCGCTATGGCAGCAACTATGGCAGAAGAAACAAAACAAATTGAAAAGAAGCTAGCGTCAAATAATCAAGTAGCTGAAAAGAAAAAGACCGAAGTTGATGAAAGAATAGTTGTTACTGGTTCTCGATTACGAAGAGACAGTTTTTCAGTAGCCACCCCTTTGGTGGTATTTGATAAAGAAGATATTCAAGATTCTGGCATCAGTGAACTAGCTGAAATTTTAGTGGATGGTATACCGTCATTAAGTTTTAAAACCAGTAATGCCAATAGTCAAAGCTCGGTAACAGACACGGGCATTACCACGATTCAATTGAGAAATTTAGGTTCAAATAGAACCTTGACCTTAATTGATGGTCGCCGTGTTGTTTCTAATTCTTCGGGTAGTAATGCTGTGAGTTTAAGTACTATACCTTCAGGTATGGTCAAGCGTACGGAAGTGATCACCGGTGGTAACTCGGCCACTTATGGCGCCGATGCAGTGTCAGGCGTAGTTAATATTATCACGCAGACAGATAGGGAAGGTTTTAGTTTTGAGGGAAGGAAAGCAGAAAGTGCAGAGGGGGGCGCTCGTGATTTTAGTTTAGATTTAAGTTACGGTACAAACTTTGCTGACGATAAAGGTTACTTTTATTTTAGTTCCAACTGGGATCGTGAATTTGGTTTGCAGCAGCGAGACCGTGATCGTGCAGCTATTGAAGCGAGCATTGGATACGACAATGAAAGAATGTGTAATACAGCATCGACAGTTGATCGAAATGCTGATGGCGAAAGATTCTGTATGCGCGATACTACCCAAGATCAATGGCGTAGCCGTGGTGATGGTACCTTTGGTGGCGTTTTTCTTGAGAGTAGTCGCTATGATAATCAGTATTGGTATGACGGCACCACCTTACGAGATGACTGGGAAGGTAATGAAGAACGTTATGGTATAGATACAGATCAATTTGTGCAGCTAAAAGTTCCGAGTAATCGAGTCTCTGCGGCATTTAAAGTTGATTATGATCTTACTGATGATGTGATGTTTTATTCACAAGTTCAATTTAGTGGTAACTATTCCGACAATGATAAATCACCAGAAGATGTAAACGAAGGCGCAGAAGCGGTAACTATAGACAGAATTACTGGTGAGCCTGGCATTATTGAAACAGGTCGTATTCCTATTGATAACCCTTATGTTCCAGCAGCGATATTTGCAACAGCTGATGGCGATGATATCAGATGGGATAGACGTTTTGCTGAAATAGGTAACGTGGGTACTGACAATGAACGCACAACTATTCGAGGTTGGGCTGGGTTACAAGGAACGATGTTTGATGGTCAGTGGGATTGGGATGCTTCGGTGACATTTGGCCGTTTTAAGCAAGATATGGAACGTAGAAATGAACTTAATGTTATTCACTTTATTAATGCTTTGGACGCGGGTTATGCGGAAGATGGTACTACCATTCAATGTAATGATGCCGATGCTCGTGCAACAGGATGTGTACCGGTAAATTTATTTGGTGAAGGTTCTATTACACCAGAGGCCGCCGATTATATTCGCGCTAATGCAAAGCTAGAGACCAGCAATGAGCTTTTTACCTTTAATGCTTATATGACAGGAGATTTATTTGAGTTGCCTGCAGGACCCGTACCGGTAGTATTGGGCGCTGAATACCGTATCGATAAACAAGAAGTCGAAACAAGTGATGATTTTATTTATGGCGGCATAACAACAGCTTTATCTCCTCCCTTTAAAGGGCAAATGAAGGTGGCTGAAATCTTTGGCGAAGCATCTTTTCCATTAATCCGTGACCAAGCCTTTGTAGAGTATTTGTCGCTAGAAGCCTCGGGGCGTATTTCTAAATATGACATTGATAATATTGATATTGTTAATAGCTATAAATTAGGTTTTTTATGGCGCGTTGGTGAAGGATTAAATATCAGAGGTAATTGGGCAATAGCGCAACGAGCTCCAAGTGTTGGTGAATTATATTCACCACTTTCAGGAGACTTTGATAGCTATGATGATGTCTGCGATGGTGTATCGGCGACATCAACAGCAAGCGGTCATGATAACTGTCGGTTGGTACCTGAAATTGCCGCACAAATAAGTGAAGAACCAAATTTTATATTTGAAGAGGAAAACAATAGCTACTCTCCAGATGCGGGTAATCTTAATCTAAAAGAAGAAGAAGGAAAAACTACGACCTTAGGTTTTACTTATGAACCGACTTTTATTAAAGGTTTACAACTCGCTGTTGATTATTTTGATATTACCATAACCGATGCTATTTCAGCATATGATAATGAACGTATTATACAAGAGTGTTACGCATCGAGTGTAACCTTCGGAGAGGAAAACGAGTTCTGCGATGCCATTACGCGCAATAATGAAGGACAAATACAACAAGTTATTCAACGTAGTTATAATCTTGATGAAATAAGTACTCGTGGTATTGACTATGCATTTGTCTACAGTCATGACCTCAATAAATATGGTGATTTACGATTTAAAATGGATTGGACCCATATGTTAGAGTTTTCTAATACGTCAACCGGTAATGAAGGTAAGGTTAAAAGAAATGAAATTGGATTTGACGATGTTTTTGAAGATGCCGCTTCCGCTTCATTAAGGTGGCGTTATGAAGACTTTAGGATTACATGGCGAACCAAATATTTAAGTAAAATTACCGATGATAGGGATGATCAACTCGATTGGGAAGAAGATATTGCCGACAATGCTGAACGTTGTGCAAATGGTGATGAAGACTGTATTACTAATCCTGAACCCTTAGCTTTTCAACATTTACCAGCGTATTTCAGACATGATCTTTCTGCGTCTTATACATTTGAAATGGATGATGATATTGATTTTCGATTGGCAGGTGGTATAAAAAATATCTTTGATGATAATGGCCCATTTGTTCCGCAGAGTAGAGGGAACTTCAATTCAAACTACGGGGGAGGGGTTGGCCGTTATTATTATGTAACCGCTCGTATCACCTTCTAATCTAGCGTACATTTCTTAAGTAATTTTCCACAAGGATGTGGTCATGTTTTTAAATCTGTTTTTAAATTCCACCTTTAGCCAAATAGTTAACGGCCAAAGGTGGTATTTTTTAATTAAGGTCTTTTATGTTACACCGTAAGATATTTTCTATATTAATAATAACCTTATTATTAAGTATATTATTAAGTTTTTCCGCCTGTACCAATGTTAAAAAACAATCCTTGTCTGAGCTACAGGCAATGAACGATGGTCCTCACGTTTTTGTTAGTGAAGATCAACTTGAGGCTTTTTGGGTATGTAAAGGTGAAGTGCTAACCGCTGAATCACCAACCGTTGAATCACTTAAATGGCCTAAATCTACTACAGTAACAGCTTCATATATTTTTGAAGCGTGCAATATGCCAGCTAAAGTGTATGGCACAATGAGCACAGAAACAGAAATACTAGAATACAAGGGCGACTATACTGTTGCAGCATTAAGTGACTTTCATGGCCAATATGATTTAATGATCGAGTTGCTCAAAAATAATCATATCATTGATGAAAACAAACAGTGGACCTTTGGCAATGGTCATTTTGTGATTACCGGCGATATCTTTGACCGCGGTAAAAAAGTGACCGAAATACTATGGTTTTTATATGACCTAGAGCGTCAAGCTGAATTAGCTGGGGGAAAAATACATTTAACTCTGGGTAATCATGAAGTGATGATACTCAATGGTAACTATAAATATTTAGCTGATAAATACAAAGGTGCCGCGGAAAAACTTAATAAACCCTACAATGCGTTGTTTAGTAAGGACAGCGTATTAGGCAATTGGCTACGAAGTAAACCCGTGTTGGTAAAAGTAAACGATATGCTCTTTGCCCACGGTGGTTTTCACCCGAGGTTGGCTAAAGAAAAGGTGAGTCTTGAAGCCATTAATCGAGTTTTTAAAGAAAGTTTGGTTGAAGCAGAGTTAGCGACGCCACGTGAAGGGTTGGCAGAGTACTTACATAAAAAAGATGGCCCTATTTGGTATAGAGGTTATTTTAAAAAAAGGAAAAAAGATCAAGGTGCCAAATTAAGAAGGGAAAAAGACAAGGGTGCGACATTAAGTGAAATAGACTTACTGCTTGAACATTTTGATGTTAAACATATTATTGTTGGCCATACCTCACAAAAGCACATAGAAACACGTTTTGAAGGGAAGGTGATAGCTATAGACTCAAGTATGAAAAAAGGAAAGTATGGTGAAATCTTGTTTATCGAGAAAGATCAAAAATGGCGAGGCAGCCTTAGCGGCGAAAAACTTATTCTAGAGAATTAACGCGTGAATAGTTTCCTAATATTTCCCTAAAAAGAAATGAAAAACTGTTACCCGAACTAAAAAAGGTAACAGTTTTTGTTTGTTAATGAAGGCTTAGTTATTACGCTGTTGTTAGATAAACAATACCTGAATAAGGAATCATCATTAGTCACCTAGCGTATCAGTGAGTAACCACATTTTTAATAACGCAGGACTCACTAGACCACTTTTTCCATGAAATTTGCCCGTTTCGTCGATAAAGTAGCTTCGCGGTAATTCTCCATACCAGCTTTTATCAATCGTATATCGGCTCATATCGGCTGTTCCTTCCATAAAATGATAATTTGGTAAAGAAGATAAGTTGTAAGATGACAGTATTTTTTCCCGTTCCTCGGCTACTTCATCATTATCATCGGTATTAATAATAACAAGGTTAATGTTGTGTTGTTGTTCTCGTATTTTTTCAATAAGCGCAAGTTCGTTAAAACATGCAGGGCAATCAATTGACCACAATAACATTAACCACTTTTTCCCGATATGTTGCTGCTTTACCTGTTCAAAATTTGATTTTGTGAACCCTTTTGAGTCGGCATTAGCTTGCCAACTACTCAAAAGAATAATAAGAAAACTTAATGTTATGGTTATCTTTTTCATAAATGTTGTGAACCCTTATGATTTGATATTAACTTGTCAACTAATTAAAAGAACAAGAAGAAAACTTAATGTTATGGTTATCTTTTTCATAAATGTTGTGAACCCTTATGATTTGATATTAACTTGTCAACTGATTAAAAGAATAATAAGAAAACTTAATGTAATGCTTAGTTTTCTCATAATACTTGCACCCAGTGCCCTTGTTGAGGGCGTTGCCAACTGACTATATTCACCCCGCCTTTTTTAATGATAAAGGGTCGGTCTGAGCCTGCATATGCTTGAGCTATTTGTTTTGCACTACCAAAACTTCGGCCATTATCTATCGATTTTTGATGCCATAACTGGTGTTCTACACCATTAAACTGTGTCCAAACAATATCAATGACTTGGTTATTTTGCATGACATGAGGATAAGCTGCTTGTGCAGTCACATCACCCAAGGATAATGGTGTTGTGAGTGTTTTTCCTTGATCATTGGAAGAAACATAATAGATACCTTTTCCCTTATCCCCTAAATTAAACCACACCATATGATAACGATTATTTTTATCAATACTGATGCCTCCTCCTTGATGTGGACAACCGTTAATCTGCCAATGGTCATAACTTATTTGTATTGGTACTTGTGGTTGAGCATCTTCTGTCAACGTTAATAGTGCAAACTCACGAATGTTATCCGGATAAATATGGCGCCATAAAATGGCCAGTTGACCTTGTTGAGTAAAATCCATGGCGATACGACAACATACGCAGGTATTATTAGCCAGTTGTCGATTAGTAAATCTTACCTTATGCTTATCAGGAGATAGTCTAGGATTTGCTGTAGCCATAAAAAGTGCTGAGCCGATAGACTCTTTCCCGTGCTTTCTCAGTTGATATGCTATGCGACTATCAAGCCAAACAATGCTGACATCGCCGTTGTCTGAGACTAACATTTCATTGAAACTATGCCCGGCCAGTAAATTGTCATCATTAATAGTTACAGGTTGAGAAAAGGTCTCACCATAGTCGTTAGAATAACTAAAACGTACATCTGCTGTGTATTTTTTCTCACGTGGCATTGCCCATGAAAGATAAACACCATTAAATTTATCAAAAGCAATTTTAGGTCGGTTTTCTTTTCGTGCAGAAATTTTTTCGTTTGCGATCGCAACTCTTTTTTGAGAAGAAAATGTAGCGCCATTATCTGATGAAGTTTGTAAGTACATCGATTGTTGATGAACCCAAACTCGCCATAAATCGCCATTAGGGGCTGTGGCTAATGTTATCGTTTTAGCACAAATCACCTTTGCTTCTTTACAGTTTTCTACCTTATTGTTGGTGTTTTTTTGCTGTGTGCCATGATGCTGTGCAGCGGATACTTGCTGAACTTGTAACAACAGCAACATGGCTAAAATACTTATTAGTTTTGTTGTTAGATGCCCACAATAGTAAGAGATATTAATAATGCTTTTAATAATTACCATTGGTAATTTACCCCTATATAGAAAGTTCTTGGCGTGCCAGGAGCGTAATTCATTTTGCCATAACGATATGAAGCTTCTTGTGCATACTCTTTATCAGTGACATTTAACAGGCGGGCATGAATAGCCAATTTATCGGATAATTGATAATGCGCTTTTAAATTAACAACGGTATAACCATCATAAATTCGGTCATTACCTTCATCATCTTGGCTATTAGCATCATCAAGCCAATATTCACCTATTGACTGCATTTCTAACATCGTTGAGAAGTTTTTTAAAAAATGAGGACTGTAACGTAAACGAACATTGGCGATATATTCAGGGGCAGCAGCCATTTCATTGCCTGAATAAGTATCGTGTTGATCAAATTCATGTTTGGCTCGGCTATAAGCTGTACTGATATTTAATTGTTCGTTAATTGTCCATAACATCGCGGCCTCAAATCCTTGATGTGTTACACGACTGGCATTGGTTAAATATCGTTGTCCTGCATCATTATATGCATGCACAATACCCTCATCGACATCCATATAATAAATCGCAAAATCTAAGGTAACATTTGTTAAGTTGGCTTTATAACCTAACTCGTAAGTATCTGATACTTCAGGGTCTACAGCCTTAGCATCTCCCGTATCTTTAGTTGTTAAATGATACAAGCTACCTGCCGTAGGTAACCTAAAACTATTAGCATAACGCAGGTAGATACTACTATCTTCGTTGAGGTGATAATTCAAACTTGCTTTGGGACTTAAATGTGTAAAGTCATCTTCTCTATCCTCAAGGCTTAATTTTCCGTGTCCAATATCGCCAAAAGTTGGCAAATTATTATTAAAGTCATATTTTGCATAATCAAAACGAGCACCTAAGGTAAGGTCTAGATTTTCACTTAATTGACGTTTGTGCTGAATATAGGGAGAGAATCCTATGTATTGAGTTGTATCATCATAAAATTTTTCACCTTCAACAAAGGTATCTGCACCCCAACCTGTGGTGGTAAAATTTAATGGTTGGTAGGATAATTGTTCACCTTCAGTAAATTCCACATCAAAACCAATCGTTGTCTCACTGCCATTATTATGTTCAAAATTCGATAACGCCAATAAACCTAACGTTTGTACTTCAGACTGAATTTTGGGCATGTTTTGATTCCACGTAGCTGTGTAATCATTAGTACGGCGGCGATAATAAGGAATAAGTGAATAGTAGTTCTCTCCATCAATTTTATCCCACTGAGTTGATAAACGTAGATACTGTGTTTTTCTTAGTGGGTCACTGGCTAAAACTTCATCAGACAAACCCGAGTTGCGTTTATCGTTTTGAAATAGATCTTCAGTTAACCCAGCTGCCATTTCTTGCTCTAGATCCGAAATAACAAAAGAACTGACTAAGCGTTCGTTATCGTCAAGTTCCAACTCATGGCGAAAGGTAATTTCTGCCCGTTTCGAACCGGTATGATCCCGCCAGCCTTTGTTATTTAAATATGAAGCTGAAACTCGAAAGCCTTGTTGATCAGAAATTTGATTACTGTGACTGAGTTGAACTTTTGAATATTGATCTTCACCTAACATCATATCTACTCGTGTTTCTGGTTGCTTTGCAACATCTTCAGATAAAATATTAACCGTAGCGGCAACAGCGCCCGAGCCGTATAGTGCAGTACCAGCCCCTTTTAATACTTCCATACGAGCAACATTTGAATTAAAGCTCGACCACCATAAAGCATTATGATTAAAAAATGCAGGAGATTGTAAAGGAATATTGTCTTGTAAATATAAGTAATATCCACTGGTATTCATCGGCATTCTTATCGCTGCTTTATGTCCTTGACCACCAGAGAGTTGGTCAATAAGTACGCCAGAAATACTGTTTAATGATTCAGCAACATGTTGGCCATTATCAACCTTTAGCTCATCTTTTCCGATACCATGGACCGACATGGCAAGGTCTGTATCAAGTGCTTCTTTACGACTCGCTGTTACTGTAATGCGTTCAATGTTGTTAACTTCATTGCCAGCATCAAAAGCAAAGGTTGTTATAGAAGTAGGTAATGTTAATAATAATAAACAACTGTTAAGTACTTTCACGTCATGTGATCCCTATATAATTTGATTGTATTTCTTAGGTATTACATGAACTGTGCCAAATATTTTAAGAGCGTTTTTAAAGGCTATCAGGCATAAAATCTTATATATCAAGGTGTCGACAACTAAAGTGAGTCGTTTTGATAGTGTCATAAAGACACTCATTACGAGTCAATATGACCTCTACTTGTTGTGGCGTTGTGTTGTCTAAATGACTTTGTTGGTTATCTGTTCTTACTTTAATAAACACTCTTATTTTAAAAATGAAATGGAATAATTGGTGGTAAATGGTTGTTGAATACGCTGAACGTTGAAGCTGTTATAGTTCTTTAAGTGTTAAACGGGCTGAATGTTTTTTAAGTTAAGTGAAAATCATGGTTGGCTATCAAAGTAATGTGTTCTATAAATTGAGCTGATAATTTTAAATTTGTCGCCATTTATTTAGTCTTTAAAGTTAGAACAGCAAAGTTCAGTCAGCTATTAGTAAATGTAACAACACAATAAATACTTTATATAAATTTTACCCTTTGAGTTCATCTAAAACGATGTGTTTATTGTTATTAAAATTTTACATCGAATGGCTATATTTTAATGCTTAAACCACAACTAAACTGTCTTTAGGTGTAATAAATTAAACCCTAGAAGGTTTAATTTATTAAACACGTTTTTAGTATTGACCATTGTTACTATTGTTATTTGTATGAATTTTAAAATTTCAGCTACACTTTTATCAGCTACCATTAACTTTAAATATTATTAATAAAATTAACGGTTAAGCTAAATTGTAAGTTAGGTTTATCAAGGAATTTAACAGTTCTGCAATGGATAGCTTTGTAATATAGCGAAATACTTTTAAATCTATAAAATATAACTTAATTCAATAATATTTATGGGAGGGATCGTTGTCAGCTTTGAACATTTTAATAAAAGTTAATATTAGCAACTTATTTAAATTGTTTTTATTATTGTATTTTGTTGTTAATACAGCGATTGGCAAAGGGGTCGATGTACTGCAAGTGAGGACAATAGGGGTATCTCCCTATGGAATTGTAAGTGCTAATAGTTCCAGTGGAATATATTATGATCTTGCAGAAATGTTGGCGGATGAAACTGGCTATAAGGCAGAGCACTACATTTATCCATATGCGAGAATTATTCACGAATTAAAATCAGGCCAAACGGATGTGACCATTATGTTCAAGTATCAGGAACTTGAAGAATTTGTGACGTATATCGCGCCCTTACCATCGATTAAAAATGTGGTTGTTGGGCTAAAAGGTAAAAAATTCCCTTCAATTGATGCGTTACAAGGAAAAAGCATAGCCTATTTACGAGGTGCTAAGTTTAGTCAAATTATCGATAACGATCCTAGTATTGATAAGCATTATACTAAAGACTTCAGAAAGGCTGTAGAAATGCTAGCCGTAGGGCGAGTTGATGCCATTATTGGCCCTTATGAAGCTTTACTTGTAGCGGCAAATGAGGTTGGGTTTTCAGCTGGATTCTTAGGTAAACCCTTGGTTGTTTCTGAACGTGTTCCTTGGTTGCAAATATCAAAAAAAAGTCAACACAAAGCATCTATAAGCAAGCTGTTACTGACTTTCCAGAAAATACTTCAGCGTGGTGAACTTGATATATTACGTAGAAAATATACGTCATAAGGCTATTTGTTGATGAGAGAGATTGTTCAGTTTTTTAAAGGTCGACTGGCTCGGAAATTAAGCCTATATGTTATTTTTGCGAGTAGCATTGTCGCCATTTTTACGACATCAATACAAATTTATTCCGAATTTCAAAGAGACCTTCAAGGTATTAATTTTGGACTTGAACAGATCGAGAAGACTCACCTTTCAAATATATCTTCACGTGTTTGGCAATTGGAAACCGAAAATTTAAAGATAACTTTAAAAGGCTTGTTGGATCTCCCTTATATTCAGTCCGTAGCCATCTATGCTGATAATGAATTGCTATTATCGGAAGGGACCAATGGCGAAGACAATATTGTTTTGAAAAAATATCCCCTTTATCATCAATTCAACGAGAAAAACAGATTGATAGGGGAGCTTGTGGTGCAAGCAACACTTGATGATGTATATCAAAATATTATCAATCGAGCAATTTTTATTCTGTTAACTAATGCCATCAAAACCTTTATTGTTGCGGGATTAATTCTCTTTATTTTCCATCGTTTAGTCACTCGACATTTACATCAAGTAGCGAATTTTTCGAGAAACTTAAATTTGAACACATTGCATCAAGAGCTTATTTTTGATCGCCCTGCCAATCAAGAAAAAAATCATGATGAGTTAGATATGTTGCAAATAGCATTATCAAAAATGCAAGGAAATTTAAGACAAGCGACGAAAGATGTTGTTGAAAGTGAACAGGACTTAAAAACAACCCTTAATAGTATTGGTGATGCTGTGATTACCACTGATGGAAAATCCAATATAACACGCATGAATCCAGTAGCGGAAGCTCTCACCGGTTGGTCTTTTTCTGAAGCAAAAAAGCAGCCCTTAAGCGTTATTTTCCCTATTATGGACGTGTCTACTCGAAAGATGGTGAGTAATCCTGTTGAAAAAGTTTTTAAATCGGGTGAAACGGTGTATTCAGGTAACCATACAACGCTAATATCTAAAAATGGTAGTGAACATCAGATAGCAGATTCGGCTGCTCCTATTCGAGGTGATGACGGTGATATCTTAGGTATGATACTGGTTTTTAATGATGTAACTGAGCAGTATCAACTACGACAAGCAGCAACGAGAAGTAAAATATATTTGCAAGCGATAATGGATAACTCCCCCGCAGTAATTTATGTAAAGGATATCAAAGGGCGATTTACTTTTGTGAATAAAAAATTTGAAAACCTTTATAACATTGAAAGTAGAGAGATAATTGGTTTAACCGAAAGTGAGGTTTTCCCTGAATATATAACTCAAATGTTACAAAGTCATGATAGTCATGTTTTTTCTTCTGAACAGTCATTGGAAGTTGAAGAATTTATTCCGCAAGAAGATGGTATTCATACCTATGTATCGGTCAAATTTTTAATTTCAGGAGATACAGAAAAAGGAAATACTGTGTGTAGTATTTCAACGGATATTACTGAGCGTAAAAAGATGGAAAATATGCTTAGAGAAAACGCCAAGCGTTTTGAATTATGGAAAGAATCTAATTTTATTGGAATTCTCCATTCGTGGTCTGATGGGCGAATTATAGAAGCGAATAAAATGATTCTTGATATGTTGGGTTACTCTAAGCAAGAATTGTTAGAAGGCAGTTTTGATTGGGTTAAACTCACCCCTAAGGAACACCTTCCTCTTGATGAAAAAGCGATTGCTGAGGCACAAGTTAAAGGGTATTGGACACCCTTTGAAAAAGAATTTTACCATAAAGATGGTCATCGTATTCCTATTTTGATTGGTGGCTCAAAATATCACGATGACGGTGATGAGTTTATTGTTTTTATTGTTGAATTAACGGAACGTAATCAACAAGAAGAGAAATTGCGTCGAAGTCAGAAAATGGAAGCTTTAGGTAAGTTAACTGGTGGCATCGCACATGATTACAATAATATGTTAGGTGTTATTTTAGGATTTGCTGAGTTACTTGAGCGTTCCTTGTCAGCTCAGCCTAAACTAGAAAAATATTGCCAAAAAATAATTCATGCAGGAGAGCGAAGTGCTGACTTAACGAAAAAGCTATTAGCTTTTTCAAGTAAACGAAGCATAAATGTTAAGCCTATTAACATTAATGAATTGCTTAAAGATGAACAAGAAATGATGGAGAAAACCTTAACCGCACGTATTACACTCGAACATCAATTGTACGAAGAATTATGGTCCATTAAAGTAGACAGTGGTGATTTTGTTGATACGGTGATTAATTTAAGTATTAATGCGATGCATGCAATCAAGGAAAATGGCCGTTTAACTATACAAACACGCAATGAGTTTATTAATGAAATTGATGCCAATATATCGCAAGTGGAAACTGGTGATTATGTATTACTTAAAATCATAGATACTGGTTGTGGAATGGCAAAAGAAACGCTTGAAAATATTTTTGACCCTTTTTTCTCAACAAAAGGAGAGCAAGGTACAGGTCTAGGATTAAGTCAGGTGTATAGTTTTATCGAGCGCAGTGGAGGAGTGATTAATGTATCGTCTAAAGTAGGGGAAGGTACTCAATTCTCATTATATTTTCCTCGTTATTATCAAGACGAAAGTAATCTCAAAAAGACAAGAAGCTCCATTTCTTTAGCAAAAAAAAGTGATGGCGAACGAATTTTAGTCGTGGATGATGAGTCGGCATTACTTAAACTTTCCTGCGAAATACTAAATCAACATGGTTATGTAACTTTTAAGGCTGAAAGTGCGATGTCAGCGTTAGAGCTACTATCTAAAGAGAAGATCGATTTAGTTTTTTCTGACATTATCATGCCTGAGATGAATGGTTATCAATTGGCAACGGAAATCGCAAAGAGATATCCACATATTAAAATACAACTTGCCAGTGGCTATAGTGATAGCACTTATATGGACCTTGCAGCGGAAAGTTTACAGCAAAATGTTCTTCATAAGCCTTATAAAGCACATGAGTTATTACTACGTATTCAGTCTTTATTAACTGAAAATAAAAGCCCTATTCTCCAAAAATATTAATATTAGTTAATACCCATTGAATTAAGTTATTTATAAGTTTTTAGCACGGTTATTATTTTTAATAACAAGAGACTTGATTGAGCAAGAACTGGCTATTGGGATTGAAACTAGAGATTAGTTACCGACAAAACCTAAGTAACATCCTTGTATACAACGCAAATATTAGATATTTAAACTGCCTTAGAATGAGTGAGTGATTATTCAAAGGCATAGACCTTTATGTTCTTTATAAATTATAGTTCAACATAGAACATAAGAACTAAGTGAGAAGGTCAATATTAATTTAAACATTGTTTTGCATATTTAAAGTTATATTTATATCTAAATCGATTAAAAAATAAGCTATAATAACTACCAAATGATGGTTAGGCGTGCTACTAGTTTTGCAGAAGAGGGAATGATGATTACAGTGGGATCTATGGTAAGGAATATGCAAGGCGCTTTTCAGTTACAAAAAAGTCAGCAAGCATTGTTTGATGCGAGTTCTAAACTCACATCAGGTAAGCGTATTAATAGTGCAAAAGATGACCCCGCAGGGCTTGCCATAGCAAATTTATTAACCTCACAAATACGTGATAATAATCAATCTATTCGTAATGCCAATGATGGTATTTCCTTAACTCAAGTCGCTGATGGCGCACTTAGTGGTGCCAATGATGCATTACAACGCATTAGAGAGTTAGCTGTACAAGCGAGTAATGGTACGCTGAACGATGCTAATCGCAACAATATTCAAGCGGAAATCAATCAGCTGACAGATCATCTCGCAGATATTGGTCAAAATACTAAATTTAATGGCATTAATGTTTTTGAAAATAATGCGTCATTAAATATTCAAGTAGGCTTTAATCAAAGTATTTCTCTTGAACTAGGTGGGTTGTCAGGTAGTGCATTATCTGGCGGGTTAAATAGTGCTTCGGGAGATTTAGATAGTGGTCGTGTTGATACTGCTACAGGTGGTGTTAGCGCCGGCAGTATTAATATTAATGGTGTAGATCTTGGTGCATTAGCTGCTTCAACGTCAGGACAAGCGGATGCCAAGGCTGCTCTAATTAATCAAGTATCGGGTCAAACAGGAGTTACAGCAACAGCCAGTAATGTTATTCAAGGCGGCAATGTCAATGCTAACCAGCCGGTAACCCAAGGTATTAGTGTGACTATTGATGGCAATACGACAACCATGGGAAGCTCAGCTAATCTAAACGACTTTGTTAAAGACTTTAATCTTAATGTTGCCGGTGCTGAAGCGAGTATCGCCAGTGATGGATCATTACAAATCTATAATAATACCGGTAAAGATATAACGTTAGCTGACAATGCTGTGGGTGGATTAGGTAGCTTAGGTTTAAGTGCCGGTAATTATGCTGGCAGTATTAGTTTATCGAGTGCAAATAACAGTGATATTGTAATAGCAACGACTGATACAGGTAGTCTTGATGATTTAAAAGCCTTTGGTTTTAATCAACAACAAGGCGCTTCAGCTCTTTCTGGTGGCCAAGTAACAGGTCAAAGTATTAGCCAAGCTGATGGAATTGAAATTAATGGTGTTGCTCTTGGTAGTATTGGCACAACAGCAGGCAATATTAATGCAAGTGACATTAGCCAAGCAATTAATAATATTAGTAATGAAACAGGAGTAACTGCAAGTGCGAATACAGAAGTCGCGCTCACGACTAATGTTGCTGCACTAAATTCGAACGGTTTAACTATTAATGGCATTGACGTTTTTAGTAGTTTTACCGGGGCTTCATTAAGTGATGTTATTAGTGAAGTGAATGCAGCTGGTATTGGCGATATTACTGCCGGTAGTAATGCTGATGGTGAACTAGTTTTAAGCTCTAACTCAGGTCAAGATATCAGTATAGAAAATGGTGCTAGTGCATTTAGTCAAAGTGGGAGTGCAATCAATAATAGTTTTAACCAAAAAGGTGAGCTTAGCCTTACGGCAAGTGGCGGCAATAAAATTAATATTAGTTCGAGTGCTGATGTTTCTTCACAAACAGCGGCAATTTCCAAATTGGGTTTAAGCGATGTTGGCGGTTTTTCGTCGAACGCTTCATCAGGCAGTGGCGGTAATGTTGCTACAGTTGAAAATTCGGGGAATTTAATTAGCAGTATTGATAATCTTATTGATCAGGTAAGTGAAGCACGAAGTAGTTTAGGAGCAACACAATCACGTTTTGTTTCCACTATCAATAATTTATCTGATGGCATGCTTCAAGCCGAGGGAGCTCGCTCTCGGATAGAAGATGCAGATTATGCACGATCCATTTCAGAACTAATAAAAGCTCGTCTTTCTCAAGAAGTGAGTACTAATATCTTTGTTAAAAGCCAGGAATCTGAACGTAGTTTTATTAGTAAATTACTTAGCATTTAGAATATTTGTGCATCTTATATTACATCACTTTAAAATTTAACTTTTGGCTCAATATTTGCTTTTAATGATTAACTTAATCGTTATTCATTATTTTGACGCAATGCCAAAGGAAGAAAATCATGTCGGCTACCAACCAAACAATGCTTGCTAACATTCAAGAATTTTCAGAGACATTATCAGAGCCACAATTAAATAAATTTTTAGATATTGTCGACTCTTTAGGAGAACTTCTAGTCTCGGCAAATCAAGATACAGAAAAAGCGTACCAAATGTATCTTAATTCTTTAAACGTTAATGTTAATGAATATGTTAACGATGCCAATCACTTAGTAAACGACAATGCACAGAAAGTAATAGGCAATGTTGTTCAGTTTAAGCATTAGAATAAATTACCTTTTAGCGGCTTCTAATTCTTTACGTCGCTTAATTGCGAGAGGCGTAATCTCTTCATTAAGTTTATTTTCTAATCCGAGCAAGAAGTAAACTTCAGCTATAAGGAAAAGTGGGCCAATTAAAAATTGGCTTAGATCGTCAATAAAGGCGGGTTTGGCTTTTTCAAAATAGTGACCAATAAACTGAATGATCCAACCAACAACAAATATGACAATTGCCAGTAAATAACTGTTTGCCATTGGTACCATTAAACTTGCAAAATATACATTAGGAATAATATAAACCACCGTACCCAAAGCGAGTCGCCAGCGCAAAATGAAGTAATATATAAGTACGCCACTGAAAAATATTATTGCTGGAGTTAGCGTTAATGTGATGTTGAATAAATTAACATCAAATGAGTATAAGCTTAAAAAAACTGTCAATGCAAATACGATTAAGGGAATGCCAATAAAGTGCGTTTTGATATTATTTTTATTAAAATGCACACTCTTATATTGAGATAACTGTTCTTCGATACTTTTCATAAATATACCAATTATTATCACTATTATTATTTTTCCATAATGGCAATATATTCTTGCGATGTAAAGTGATCTGACCAGATGCATGTACCCGTTATTGGCTTGCCCTTAGTAACTAAGCTAGAAAAGCAGTCCAGCGTTGCAATACTTGATAAATGAGTAACCATTACCTTCATATCGAGCCTTGATCTGACTTGCTCGTCTAGCTCTGAAATTGCATCTTGAAGTGTCGCGGGTATAACTATCTAAAAATTCAATGAAATAGTTTCATTGAAATAAAACGATTTAGGCTGGTATTGATTGAAATAACAGCTATTGTCGGTAGTCAGTATTGACATTTATTTAATGGAGCACTTTTATGAGTGAATCTTTTTTAAATCAGATATATTTTAGCTAATTAACCAACTTTGAAATAAAGACCAAGCAATGCTCCACATAATGATTGCCACAGCTAAATCAATAATTCGTTTTATCTTAGGCTTACTTAACTGTACTGATAGTTTTGCTGCACTTATCGCTAAGGTATAAAACCAAACAACAGACGCTAACATAGTACCTAACATAAAAATTAATTTGTTGTTGTTTTGATATTGACCGCCGACACTACCAATCACCATAACGGTATCAATATAAACATGGGGATTTAAAAAGGTGACAATAAGTGTGGTTATAATAATAACCTTGCATGATTTTTTACTTGCTGTGTGATTGTTTTTATCTACAGAACCACTCATAGCCTGATGAAATGATAATGCTCCATAACTAAGAAGGAATAATATTCCCCCCCAAGACAGCAAATTAAAAATAGTATCATTACTTGATAATAATAAGCTGCCTCCCATTACCCCTATTGAAATTAAAACAATATCATAGCTTACAAATAGTGTAGCAGTGGTTAAATGATGATTTCGTGTGATACCTTGATTTAAAATCATCGCATTTTGACTACCTATTGGCACGATCATACTTAAACCTAAAATAAAACCTTTTGCTAAGATGAATAATCCCATTTGTTACCTCAATTACAATAAATAATGAAATTATTTTGCTATTTAATTATGTATAAATATAATTAATAAATCTTATTAATCATTAATTATTTTAATATGAAGTTTGATTACAAGTTGTTAGAAGCATTGAATGCGGTTATTGAAGAGCAAGGTTTTGATAATGCGGCACAAAAGCTATTTATAACGCAGTCAGCAGTATCTCAACGTATTAAAGTGCTTGAAGAAAATATCGGCCAGCCAGTTATTGTTAGAGGACAACCAATTAGAAAAACAACGGCTGGAGAAAAATTGCTTAGCCATTTTAAAATGGTCAAACAACTCGAAAGTGAACTGGTTCCTGAATTATTACCTGAGTTGCCAAAAAAACCAGTAAAAATTTCCTTAGCGATTAACGCTGATAGCATTGCTACCTGGTTTTTTGATGCTATGGCGCCGCTATTAAAAACTTATCTTATTGAATTAAATATATTAATTGAAAATGAACAAGACACTATCCATAAACTTCGCTCAGGTGAAGCCATTGGCGCTGTTTCAAAACAAGCAACGCCATTACCAGGTTACCAATCTTTTAAGTTAGGGCAATTAAGATACATTCTGGTTGCTTCTAAAGAGTTCCATCAGCGCTATTTTAGTGATGGTATAAATACGCAAAGTTTAAAAATGGCACCTGGCATTAGTTACGATTCTAAAGATGATATGCATGATCATTTTATTACTAAACACTTTAATTTAGCTGCAAGTGAGTACTATTGCCATAGCGTGCGATCTTCAGAAGCGTTTGTTAATTTAACCAAACGGGGTTTAGCTTATAGTTTAATTTCTGAATTACAAATTAAACATGAGTTGGAAAGCGGTCAATTAATTAACCTTTGTCCAGACAAGGTTCTGATTGAAACTTTATATTGGCATAGTTGGGTGTTAGTTAAAGGCGTAAACAAAAAAATATCACAAGAGATAGTTAGCTCTGCACAAAAGCTTTTGACATAATTATAAATAGCTACTCAATTTTATCTTTGATTTAGTTAAATAAATTTATATCATCAGTTTTATTTTTACCTAAAACGACTAAGGAATAAGTATGTCTGAAATGGCGGAAGAACAACCAAAAAATGAAATAGTCAGCAAACTTGACCCTACAGAATTATTGAAAAATGAGATAGATCAGGTAAGTCAATTTTACGATGTCTTGATAGCATTTTTTACCAATTATAGTTTCCAGCTCGTTGGTGCCTTTATTATATTTATTATTGGCTATATGTTTGCCGGTAAAATATCAGCATTGGTATTACGTCTATGTGAAAGAAATAAGCTAGATGTTACCTTAAGCCGATTTTTGGCAAATGCGAGTAAAATGCTGATTGTCATTATGATCACCATTATTGCTTTAGGAAAACTAGGCATAAGTGTTACGCCATTTATAGCAGCAATTGGTGCTATTTCGTTAGGTGCGGGTTTAGCCTTACAAGGTTTACTTGCTAATTATGCTGCGGGTTTTAATATCATTATTATTCGTCCTTTTGTTGTCGGAGACACCATTACTGTTGAAGGTGTTACTGGTGTTGTTAAAGAGGTTTTACTGGCTTATACCATTTTAAGCGATGAAGACAATGTTGAAATCACGATCCCAAATAAGCATATTGTTGGCGAAATATTGCAAAACTCGAAACATGACTCCCTACTGGAATTAACGGTAGGTATCGATTATCAACATAATCCTATTGAAGTGGTCGAGTTACTAAAAAAAGTGATAGTAGAACTTGATATTGTCAGTGATATTCGTGAGCCAATGGTAGGCATCGATGCATTTGCTGATAGCTCAATTAATATTGCTGTAAGGCTATGGACGCCAACAATAAGTTTATATGCAGCTAAGTATAAAGCTTATGAAGCGATATATTTGGCACTTGAACAAGCTGAAATAAAAATACCATTTCCACAAAGAGACGTACATATTATACCTAGTAGTATCAAAGAGGATATCAAGTGAGTAAATTCATTGTATTAGCTATTATAATGACATTAGCGGCATATTATTTTATGCAAAGTAATAAAAATAAAGAACGAGCAAAAGAGAATATTAAGCAAGGACTTGCCTTCTTAGCTAAAAATAAAAAGGTCGAGGGCGTTATAGAAACACAGTCAGGGCTCCAATATAAAATATTAAATGCAGGCGTTGGCGTTAAACATCCTAATGCAATAGATAAAGTAAAAGTGCATTATCACGGTACATTACTCGATGGTAGTGTATTTGATAGTTCAGTTGAGCGTAACCAGCCGATAAGCTTTGGCTTAAACCAAGTCATAAGTGGTTGGACTGAGGGAGTACAACTTATGGTTGTTGGTGATAAGACACGATTTTTTATTCCTGCAAATCTTGGTTATGGTAACAAATCCGCAGGGAAGATAACGCCAGGTTCACTGCTAATTTTTGATGTGGAATTGTTAGCGATAAATGAATAATATTAATAGGTCAACACGCCCTAGTTAAATAACGCCGATATTACTCATCTCGAAACGCATCGGCGGTTAAGTGATGTCGGTTAAGTAGTTTGTAAAATTCAGTACGATTGCGCTGTGCAATACGAGCTGCCTGTGCAACATTACCGGCAGTTATTCTTAATAACTTGGCTAAATAATCTCGTTCGAACTTATCTCTCGCTTGTTGGAACGAGGGCAAAATAGTGGTTTTATCACGCAGTGCATTTTTGATCAGAGCCTCACTTATTAAAGACTCTGTAGACAAGGCGACACTTTGTTCTACAACGTTTTGTAATTGACGAATGTTACCAGGCCAAGGCGCACTAATAAGTAATTCCATCGCTTCTTGAGAATAACCATTAATAGTATTGTCAGAATTTTTATTAATTTGTGATAAAAAGTATTGAGCCAGTAATGGAATATCTTCCCGTCGTTCAGATAATGGTGGTAGTTCCAGTTCCACTACGTTCAAACGATAATAGAGATCTTCTCGAAAGGTTTTATCTAGAATGGCTTGCTGTAAATTTTTGTGGGTGGCGGCAATGATCCTAACATCAACTTTAATGGATTTTGTACTACCAATTGGACGTATTTCTTTTTCTTGTAATGCTCTTAATAATTTAACTTGAAAGCTCATTGGCATATCACCAACTTCATCAAGAAACAATGTACCACCGCAACTGGCTTGAAAAAGGCCAATGTGGTTTCTTTCAGCGCCAGTAAAAGCGCCTTTACAATGACCAAACAACTCAGACTCTAAAAGTTGTTCTGGTATGGCAGCACAATTAATTGCAGTAAATGATTTATCACGTCGTTTACTTGCTTGATGAATTGCCGTTGCTAATAACTCTTTACCTGTACCACTTTGACTATGAATTAATAAACTAAAATCACTATTGGCGACTTGTTTAGTTTGTTGTAGTAATGACTCCATAACTGCACTTCGACTGATAATACTTTTTCGCCAGCTATTTTCATCATTTAATTCGTTTTCCTCATTGGGTTGTAAACGAATCGCCTGTTGTACAATTTCTAGTAACTCTTTACTTTCAAAAGGTTTTGTTAGAAAACTGAAAACACCTAATTTGGTGGCATTGATCGCTTCTGGAATTGTACCGTGAGCGGTCATTATTATAACTGGCATATTGGCGTGGCGTTGCCTTATTTGTTCAAAAAGCGCCATGCCATCCATTCCTTCCATTTTTAAATCACTGACGACTAATTGAGGATGAAAGCTTTCAAGTTTTCCTAAAGCGACTTTAGCATTGGCTGCGGACTCTACATCATATCCAGCCGCTGACAGTCGAATGCCAAGCAAACGTAATAAATTTGGATCATCATCTACAATTAGGATTTTACTTTTAATCAGGCCATTATGAACAGCATCAGTTTTGGTTATTTGTTTCATTGTTATTGTCCGTGCTCATTGATGGTTTGTTCTATTTTTTTTAACTGAATAATTTGTTGCGTTAAACGTTTCACTGTTTGTTGTTGAATAAGATTTTTTTTATCGATCAATTTTATTTTCGATTGATTTTTCTTGTTGATTAATGATGTTTTAGCTAATTTATCCAAAGTAAGTAATTGCTCATTTAATTGATCTCTTAACATGGTAATAAAAGCCAAATTCTCTGAGTTATACCTAGTACTTATATATCCTTGTTGAAAGGTATTTAATAATGCTTTGGCCGTATAAGGATTATGAATAGGTGAATTAGGTAATGCATGTATGAGTAATAAATGCAGCTCAGTATCTATTTTGTTTGTAGTTAGATTTTGTTTTTGCTGCAAGATTTCTTGCTGTAGTTCTTCTTGAGTAAGGCTCTTCAACCAAAGGTAATATTGTCCATAACTTGTCATTAGCTTAGTCGGTTGATTAATAAGCTGACAGCTTGTATTTAACAGCAATAAAATCAGCAGCAAAAAATATGTAATGTTTTGTCTTAAGATGAGCAATATCTTCATAACTTTTTACCTGTATATTTCGCCTTAGGCAGCGTAATTGTTACTTTGGTACCAGAAATTTCAGTCGTATTGCTTTGAACGTCAATGGTACCATTATTTCTCATTAATAATTCTTTCACGATCGTTAGGCCTAATCCGCTGCTTTTTATGTGACTACCTTGTGGTGGAGTGCCCTGATAAAACGCATCAAATATTTTTTCCTGTTGAGTAGGAGCTATACCGGCACCTTGGTCTAAAACACTGAGCAGTAACTTATTACTCTTTAATTGACAATCGATGGTGATGGCACCGTACTCTGGTGAATACTTAATAGCATTTGAGAGTAAATTATCCAAGATGACGTTGAGTTGTTTTTCGTTACTTTGTACTTTTATATCAACAAAGGAGTTATGGATCACAAGATGTTTACGTTTAATATTAAGTTTTTGTGCAAGTAATACACTTTCAACTAGTGAATGCATATTTATTTGCATAGAGTCCTGTAAACTTGTCGAGTCTAAAACGATATTAAAATTGAGTAAATCTTCAATGAGACGCTGCAAACGCGTAACACTGGATCTAATAATGTGACTAATCTCTTGTTGCTCATCATTTAATTCGCCAACACTATGGTCATATAATAATTCTGTGCCTTCTCGTATTGCTGCTAAAGGGGTTTTTAACTCATGAGATATGTGACGAATAAAGCTTGATTTTTGTAGTTCAAGTGCATGTAACCGAGTGCGCATAATTTCTAAAGCGTCAACAATTTCGTTTACCTCAGGAGAACTACGTAGCGTAATTGACTGCTCAAAGTTGCCGTTTTCAAACTGTTGAATTTTTGCCGTTAATTTTTTAAGCGGTTTAGTAATAGCAAAGATAAAAAATAGCGCTATAAACATAGTGATAGGGATGATCACTAAACTCTTTAACATGGTTTGGCTAAGTTCGATGGCCGAGGTTCTGATGTTATTTACTTGCAATGAGATTAGTGCATTACTACGGTTCGTCATTTTTTGACTGAGGCTAACTAAATATTTAAATTCGTTTTGAAGGTCGATTAAAGATAATGAAGGCGTAATTGTCTGAGATGAATCTGGTATTAATCGTTGCTGTAAAAGGGCTAATGCTTGTTTAAGTGCAGCGCTATTTTTACTGAGTAGAATATCATCAATAGTGATTAAGTTTTTATCAAGCGATCTCAAAACAATTTGCTCTTGCACCAGATAATCATTAATCAAACTAGCGTCATTAAGCACAATATATTGACTGGCATATCTTTCCATTTTAGATAATGTTGTTTTAATTTCCCCTGTATTTTCCGTAAGCTTTGCGGTATTTCGTATCGCACCTTCGCTATTTTTAGCCAGTTGATTAATTTGTATTGCGGCATAAATAAGGGCAATTACCAGTGGTAGGGCTACAAAAGCAAAACCTAATGGTGTTACCTTTTTAATAGATATTGTTTCTATCTTCGCAATACCTTTAGCAATGAGCTTAACAATATGACTGGAGCTTTGCACTGATGATTACCATGGCTTAATTTGATTGCAATGAATGTATATTTTAAGTGAAATTTAAGAAAATTATAAGAGTGTCTCTATATGGATACAGGTTAATGGTAAGTGTTTTATTCTTGTTAGGTTCTGATTCTAAGGTGTTTTATTTTCAAATTTAATTTTGTAAATAATGAAAAGATAAAGCTTTGTCGTTAATTGGCGACAGCATTAAAGATGGAGTTTATTTATTTTTTATATTTATCAATTGGTTACGTTTTGGTATGACTTGTGCAGTATCTTAGTTGTCGATCAACAAAATGTTAGTAAGGTATTAAATCTACCGTATTTTCTGTTGATATAGTCTAAAAATTAAAAAAGGAATCAGTATGTATAATATAAGCTTAACTAAAATTTCAATGGTTGTTATTGCTGCCACATTTACGACGTTATTGGTTAGTGCCAATGACGATATTGTTAGTGTATCACCAAGCAAAGACATGAACGCTTTTAAGGTGATTAAATTTTCTGATCTCGCTGCTCAATTTGACACAGATAAAAATGGCTTGTTGAGCCAGAGTGAACTTAAAGCAAGTAATAATGAAGCCTTACATATTGCTTTTAACAAATTGGATATTAATACCGACGCTAATATTAGCGAGCAAGAGTTCGCAGCATTTATCAATAAATAGTAATTAAAGAATTAATTCCCTTTATGCCGATTGCCCCCAACTATTTTTAATTCGCAATCGGTTTTTTTATTAATGATAGTCGATGTTAATACTTAAATTGATCTAACTTGAGGACACCAGAATGAGCAGCAATATATTGAGGTATGTAGAGGTAGATGATTGGATTTTTGAACTAAAAAGCATTCGGGCTATTAGAGTTGATGCTTATGGAGAACCCTATAATGCCATTGCGAATGTATGCATTAATGGCGATAGTGCTTATATTGATGGTCTAATGACTCGAGATGACAATAAATTAAATTCAGATGATTACTCTACTTTTATGAAGCTTTGTCAACGTTTGGGGTTATCACAAGTAAAATTTGATGGTATTAATGATGTAGCATATGAAGACTATATTGCTAAGATTGCTTAATAGCTGTTATACCAATACGATTAAATGATTGCTCTTTTGTTTTGCCTGAAAATTCTCATGGCGTGTGTATACATGTATGTCTTGAGGTTTGCCTGACATAATAAACCTGTACTTTAATTTTTCCTAGGTAAGACACATCAAGAATTTAACAAAATAGCAATCATAGCTACTAGAGCCCGATTTTGTTAGTCGGAGACTAATTAATCCTATCTTCAGCATTCGCTAATCGTTACACTAACGTCCCCTTATTATTGTACATCAGTATTTACTCAACACATGAATGAATCTAGGTCTTATGTTAGTCAGTTTATTTTAGATAAAGCACACTTCAACGAATGTTATAGTCAGTCTGTTAATAGTGATTATTCTATTAAAGCGTACTTTAAAGCCATAGTTTTAACATTGTTTGGCATGGTGTTAGTGCTTTTCACTGAAATTAATGCCTATGCTGCTTGGTTTGTTTTTGCTTTAGGCATATTAGAAGCATTGAGTGTTTATTACCAAAAACCTTGGTGGGTACTACGTCAAATGCTGGGGAAGTCCGCAAAAGGGCAGGTAACATTAACGATTAACGATACCGGTATTTCTACTGAGTCTTATTATGTCAGTCATCATGTTTTGTGGGAAAATATCACAGAACTTAAAGCAACCGAAAAAGGTTGGCTAATTACTCATTTATCTGGACGTAACTATATTTCTAATATTTGTATATCAACTGAAGCACAGCAATATTTAGCGACGAAGCATTAAAAAACTCTTATCAACGTGAATTATACTAATCGTTTATCAAAATCATATTTTTTATTGGCGTTTTTTATTTGTTGGTTTGTATTGTTATACTTAGCCCCTGTAGCGCCAACAGACTTACTTGATTTTGTTTTATTTAGCTTTTTAGGTATCTTAGGTGCTATCTTTGCTAATGCTACCGGTGCCGGTGGTGGCGTTGTTTTTATACCGATGTTTAATGAACTAGGGTTCACAGAAATACAAGCGGTTGCAACGAGTTTTGCAATTCAATGTTTTGGTATGACTGCTGGTGCTATCACTTGGTGGGGCCATTATCAAAGACAAAAAACAGAGTTACGTTTATGGCAAGGCTTTAAACGTATCATTGTCATCACCAGTTGTGCTGCCGTGCTTGGACTTCTGGGTGTTTATGGATTTGATTTCGGTTCACCATCAAGCTTACATCAGACGTTTAGTTGGTTTTCGTTGTTATTGGCTATTTTTATAGTTGTCACTGTCTATTTTTTAAAACCGCAACGCGAACGTAGTCAACTCTTGATATTCGATTGGTTTATATTATCCGCCATTGGTTTTTTGGGCGGTGCATTAACAGCATGGTTATCGGTTGGTGTCGGTGAGTTGTTGGCTATTTATCTCATTTTAAGGCGTTTTGACATTAGTATGGCAATTTCAGCAGCCGTTATTGTTTCTGCAATAACTGTCTGGGCGGGTATATGGCAACATACTATGGTAGATTTTCAGGTTTATTGGCAAGTCGTTATTTTTGCCGGGCCGGGTGCTGTATTGGGAGGGATATTTGGTAAAACATTGGTGGGTTATATGTCGGCAACACGTCTTAAATTGTTTTTTGCATTTTGGTTATTTATTATCGGTTTGGTAGGAATTAAAATTTGATACACCATTATGTCGCCATATTTAAAAATTAGAATCTAAATAAAATTGCTAAAATGATTATTTCAATGAGTATAAAGTATTCATTTTAGAAGCATAGCAATTATCAGTAATGATTAATCCAACCAGCTACACTCAGTGTTTATTTAAATAGGTTATTACATAACCACTTTTGATAAAAATTAAATTTGGGTCTATCTAACACTTTTATTTAAACAACTAGTCTACTTTTCAACTAAAAACGACCATTAATGTGAAATATTTGTATTTAATTGGGGTAGAGATCCACAAAACTCCACAATTTCATAAACTTCCTTTAAGACCTCAATTTTATTGACCTTCAGCCAGATCATATTTTATAAACTTTGCTTGACATAGGTTCACTTTAGTCACTAAACTGGACAATGTGGAGAAAAGTGGGAAATAGTGGATCAAAGCATCTCTCCAAAAAATTTTAATAACAAGAATGAGATTATGTTTAGAGGCACCAGCGGAATTACGCTTGACAGTAAAAATAGGATCACGATACCTACGAAGTATCGTGATGAACTATTTGCTGATTGTGCTGGGAAAATGGTTTGTACAGTTGATATTCAGCATGCTTGCCTGTTGCTTTACCCTCTTCCTGAATGGGAAGAAATTGAACTTAAATTATGTGAACTATCAAGTATGAATCCCCAGGAGCGTTTAGCTCAGCAAAAATTACTGGGTAATGCTGCTGATTGTGAAATTGATAAAAGTGGTCGCTTGTTGATCAACGGTCCATTGCGACAACATGCAAGTTTAGAAAAGAATATTATATTAGTAGGTCAACTGAAAAAATTTGAAATCTGGAGTGAGTCAGCTTGGCAAGCTCAAATGCAACAAGATCTTAGTGAAGTCCAGTCGAGTGAAATTCAACTGACTGAACGTTTACTTGAATTGTCACTTTAAAATAACACTTAATCGTTAATAGAATCGTAAAAATGCAAATAGATAATTCTCATATTTCAGTCTTACTAGAAGAAGCAGTTTCTGGTTTAGACATCAAAGCAGACGGTATTTATATCGATTGTACTTTTGGTCGTGGTGGACATTCGAGTGTAATACTCTCGAAATTGTCTGAAGATGGCCGTTTAATTGCGATTGATCGTGATTTAACTGCTATTGCTGCTGCTGAAAAGTTTGCTGATGATAAAAGATTTTTGATTGAGCATCATGGCTTTGCGGAATTAGAGAATATTGCTGCAAAACATCAATTAACTAAAAAAATTGACGGCATATTATTAGATTTGGGCGTGTCATCACCGCAACTTGATGATGCTGATCGTGGTTTTAGTTTTATGAAAGACGGACCGTTAGATATGCGCATGGATACAACGCGTGGACAAACGGCGGCAGAGTGGTTAGCGGTAGCTGATGTAGAAGATATAACTTGGGTATTACGTACTTTTGGCGAAGAAAAGCATGCATGGCGAATTGCCAATGCTATCGTTGATGCGCGTGAAGAAACTCCCTTTACACGTACTGCTCAGTTGGCAAAACTGATCAAAACGACGGCTCCACAACGAGAAATCAAAAAGCATCCCGCAACACGTAGCTTCCAAGCTATTCGTATTTATATTAATAGTGAACTTGAACAAATAGAAAAGGTATTAGCCTCATCACTAAATGTACTTGCAGAAGGTGGACGATTAGTTGTTATTAGTTTTCATTCACTTGAAGATCGCTTAGTTAAGCAATTTATGAAGAAACACTCTCAAGGTAAACAAGTACCTCGCGGTTTACCTATTAGTGAAGAAGAATTACAAAAAGGTAAAAAACTGACTTTGATTGGTCGTAGATTAAAGCCAAGTAAAACAGAGGTCGAAGAGAATGTTCGCTCTCGCAGTTCTGTTTTACGCATAGCACAGAGATTGGCGCATTAGCTGTGGTACTTGAGTAAATGGCAGCCGTTAAAATAGTGTTGCCTTTTGATATATGGCAAGACATTCAGAGAAATATATTAGTTTATGTTTTGTTGCTTCTAGTTGTTTTGTCGGCATTTTCGGTGATTTATTTTACACACTTAAATCGTCAGTCAACAAGTGCATTAGAAGTCTTATTAACCGAGCGTGATGAATTAGATATTGAGTGGCGAAACTTATTATTAGAACAAAACAGCTTAGCCGAGCACAGCTCTATAGAGAGTAAAGCAATAAAAAAACTTGATATGAAACGACCCGATACAAATTCAGAAATAATAATTACTTTGCAGTGAGTAACACAGTGAATAAACGAGCAGACACACATAAAGCAGCAACGGTTGCATGGCGTTTTTACGTCGTGTTGGGCGTTATTGTCTTTATTTATGCCAGTTTATTAGCGCGCAGTGCTTACATTCAAATAATCGAACCGGATATGTTGAAAAAACAAGGTGATATGCGTTCGTTACGTACCGCTGCAAGTACGGTACAACGAGGCTCGATTGTTGACCGAAATGGTGCAGAGTTGGCGATCAGTGTACCTGTTGAAACTATTTGGGCAGATCCTAAAATTCTCATGCAACATAATGCACTTGCTATGGTTGAACATTGGCAGGCACTAGCAGATGTATTAGGTCAAGATGTTAATAAACTAACTAGTCGTGTTGCTCGAAACCCAGCTAAACGTTTTGTATATGTAGAGCGTCAAGTATCGCCAGCCATGGCAAATTATGTACGAGAACTCAAAATCCCTGGTATTTATTTGCGTAAGGAATCAAAACGCTTTTATCCAGCAGGGGAAATCAGCGCACATGTGGTGGGGTTTACCAATGTGGATGATAAAGGAATTGAAGGAGTTGAGCGAGTTTACGATCAACTACTTACCGGGACCAATGGTAAAAAACAATTTCGAAAAGATGCTAAAGGCCGAAAAATTGAAATTCTTAAAGTAGAAGAAGCAACGCCACCCAAAGATATTACTCTCAGTATAGATCAACGTATTCAAGCCTTAGCCTATCAAGAACTAAAAGGAGCTGTAAAAGCATTTAAAGCGACTTCAGGTTCAGTGGTTGTTACTAATGTAAATACTGGAGAAATACTTGCTTTAGTAAATAGCCCTTCATATAACCCAAACAATCGCCGTAATACAGCAATACATCGTTTTAGAAATAGAGCGATTACTGACTTTTATGAACCCGGCTCTGCGATGAAACCTATGACCGTTTTGGCGGCACTTGAATTTGGTGACGTTGACGAAAATAGTATTATTGATACCTCTCCCATTCGTCTTGGTGGCCGTCGAATGAGTGACCCAAGGTATTTGGGTAAATTAAGTTTAACTGAAATTTTGGTGCACTCTTCTAATATGGGCACTACTAAGTTAGCACTGGCGATGCCGAAAGAGTTCTTCCTCGATAAATTTTTTGACGCCGGTTTTGGTGAAGACACGGGCACTGGGCTAATCGGCGAAAGTTCGGGTATTATGCATGATCGCCAACGTTGGTCGAAAATTGAATTAGCGACATTATCGTATGGTATGGGGATCGCCGTAACACCGCTGCAGTTAGCGCGTTTTTATTCAACCATTGCTAATGGTGGTATTAAAAAGCCGCTAAGTATTTTAAAAATAGACGATGTTGACGCTGATAAAGAAAATGATGAACGGATATTTTCTAAGAAAAATACCGGTGCGGTAGCTGGCATGTTGGAACATGTTATTGATGATCACTACAAGGTTGCAAGAGTTGAGGGCTATCGTGTAGGCGGAAAAACAGGCACTGCATTTAAAGCTCTTGCCGGTGGTTATGGTAATGATTATGTGGGTCTATTTGCAGGTATTGCGCCTGTTACTAAACCGGAATTGGCTGTGGTGGTAGTGATTAATGAACCGGGAGGTGATTTATATCACGGTGGTGACGTTGCTGCTCCTGTTTTTGCTCGTATTATGAAAGGCGCCTTGCATTTACTTAATATTACGCCAGATGCACACACTCCGAATACGGCAGCCACGCATTCACTCTCTTCTAAAAATAGAGCTGAGGAGCAGAATAATGCCTAATTCCTCCAATGTTTCTATCGGCGATTTTTCTATAAATAAGGCTTTACTTGAATTTAGCATTTCATTAGAAATTGATTTGGAAGCGATTGTTGAGCGTGAGCTGGTAAATGATACACGATGTATTAAGGCACATGATATTTTTTGCGCCGTTATTGGCACAGAACAAGATGGTAGAAAATATATCGACCAAGCTATTAACTTGGGTGTCGATATGGTGATTGCTCAATGTCTTAATGTTGAACAACATGGCAGTGTTGAATTAAAAGGTGTTAACGGCGATGACACATCTGAACAATCGAAAAAGGTAGCAGTTGTTCATTTTTATCAATTGGATCGTTATCTCTTTGCGTTAGCAAGAAGTTACTACCAAAATCCACAAGCGAAACTGAAAATGATAGGTATTACCGGTACCAATGGTAAAACTAGTTCGAGCCAAATCATTGCGCAGTTGTTAAATAGCTGTGAGCAGAACTGTGCCGTTATTGGCACTATAGGGGCGGGACGGCTGGGTCATTTGATTGAACTTGATAACACTACGCCAGGTGCTACACAATTACATCAGTTGTTAAACGAATTTACTCAGCAAAAAGTTAGTCATGTTGCGATGGAAGTATCATCCCATGCGTTATCACAACATCGTGTAACCGCACAATTAATAGATGTTGCTGTGTATACCAACTTAAGTCGTGACCACCTTGATTATCATAAAACTATGGATAATTATGCTGATGCAAAATATCAAATTTTTGCACATGATAAAGCCCAAGTTGCCGTAATTAACGGTGATGATTTACAAGCTAAAAGTTGGTTGAAAAACTGGCTTAGCGAAGAAGTTGTATTTGTCTATGGTCGCGGTAAAACCATTAAACAGTTTTCTCATTTTATTTATGGCTGCGATATTAAACATACCCATGAAGGGATCAGTTTTCTATTAGATACTCATTTAGGAAGCATCAACATCAATAGCCCCTTAATGGGAGATTTTAATGTTGATAATTTGTTAGCAGCAATAGCCGTATTATTAACACAAAACTATTCACTAAAAGATGTCCAACAAGCCACTTCAAAATTACAAGCAATTATTGGACGTATGGAAATGTTTTCTCTAAAAGGGAAAGCCACAGCAATTGTTGATTATGCTCATACACCTGACGCCTTAAGTAATGCTTTAAGAGCTTGTCGACAACATTGTAAAGGTCAATTGTGGGTTGTTTTTGGTTGTGGCGGTGATCGAGATAAAGGTAAGCGTTCACTAATGGGGGAGGCTGCAGAATTACACGCAGATAATGTCGTAGTGACCAGTGATAACCCTCGGAATGAACCTGCAAATAATATTATTAAAGACATTTTACTTGGTTGTAAAATGAATGAGAAAGTGACCGTGATATTAGATCGTAAAGAGGCAGTAATGAATACACTCTCTCTAGCTAAACCAAATGATATGGTGCTATTGGCAGGTAAAGGTCATGAAGATTATATTGTTGTTGGCAATGAAAAAATACCCTATAACGAACGTCAAGTTGTCCAACAAGTATATTTAAACGAGGCTCTATCATGATTCCTATACTCCTATCTGATATTGCAAATGCAGTTAATGGTAAGCTTATTGGTGAAGATCTCATTGTTAAGCAAGTGACAACAGATAGTCGATCTCTTGATCATTCGAGCAATGAAAGTCGTTTATTTTTGGCGTTAAAAGGGCCCAACTTTGATGGTCACAAGTTTGTCCAGCAAGCTATAACCTTAGGTTGTAATGCTGTAGTTGTCGATCATGAAATACAATTAAGTAGCGATACATTTTCGCAGGTTATTGTTGATGATACGAATCAAGCCTTAGGTCAGATTGCGGCTTATGTAAAAGAGAAAATATCACCAAAAACAGTGGCAATAACAGGCAGTAGTGGAAAAACTACAGTAAAAGAAATGGTCGCCGCCATTTTATCAAGATTAGGAAATGTATTAGCAACGCATGGCAGTTTTAATAACCATATCGGTGTACCATTAACGCTTTTAAGGTTGGAGCCAGAGCATGACTTTGCTGTAATTGAACTTGGTGCTAGCCACATTGGTGAAATTGCTTATACCACGGAATTAGTAAAACCTGATGTTGCTATTATTAACAACATTGCCGCTGCGCACTTAGAAGGTTTTGGTAATTTATGTGGTGTTGCTCGTGCAAAAGGTGAAATTTTTGAAGGGTTACCCGAGAATGGCGTCGCCATATATAATCAAGATTGCAAATTGGCGAATAAATGGCAATGGCGTTTAACAGATAAAGATGTCCGTCGCTTTTCCTGTTTAACGGCTTCAGATTGTTATAGTTCAGAGGTAGTACTAGATGAAAATGGCTGTGCAACTTTTCAACTTAATTCCCATATTGGTAAATGTTACATCGAATTAACTGTACCTGGGCAACATAATGTTTGCAACGCAGTTGCTGCTGCTATTATTGCCATCGAATTTGGAGCTAGTTTAGACGATATTCGCCTTGGTTTAGCCGAAATGACACCGGTAAAAGGTCGTTTAAACCTTCATCAGTTGGGTGATAACTTTAAATTAATTGACGACTCATATAATGCCAATGTTGAGTCCATAAAAGCGGGTATAGATTTATTGTCAAATTACCCTGGCCGACGAGTACTTATTCTTGGCGATATAGGTGAGTTAGGCGCTGATGCGCGAAATTATCATCAAGAGGTTGGAGAATACGCAAAAGCTCACCAAATTGATGACCTATTAACAATTGGTGTATTAAGCCAAAATACCTCTGATGCTTTTGTCAACGGAACAAATCGAAAAGGAATGCACTTTAGTTCACGTGCAAAACTTCTTTCTTGCTTAATTGAATTACTCGCAGGGGAAGGTCAGCAAATATCAATATTAGTGAAAGGTTCTCGCGGTGCACAAATGGAGCATGTAGTTAAGAACATTATTGATTGGCGAACGGATCAAAGCACCGAGGAGTGTGTCTAATGTTACTTTGGTTAGGTGAGTATTTAACTCAATACTATAGCGCTTTTAATGTTTTTTCTTATTTAACGTTTAGAGCGATCGTTAGTACATTAACGGCCTTGATCATTTCATTGTATTTTGGACCAAAATTAATTCGTTATTTGCAAAATATGCAAATTGGTCAAACGATTCGAGATGATGGGCCCGAAAGTCATCTTATTAAATCTGGAACACCGACTATGGGCGGTATTTTGATCTTGGCGTCCATTATCATTAGTGTGCTCTTATGGGGAAATTTATCAAATGCCTATGTTTGGGTAGTGCTCTTTGTCGTGACAAGTTTTGGTATTATTGGCTTTGTCGATGATTATCGTAAAGTTATCCGCAAAGATGCAAATGGCTTGATTGCCCGCTGGAAGTACTTCTGGCAGACTGTTGCAGGGCTAGCAACCGCAATATTTTTATTTTATTTTGCACAAACACCTGAAGAAACTTCATTAATAATTCCTTTTGTGAAAGACGTTTTGCCGCAACTTGGGATTTTTTATGTGGTGATGACCTATTTCGTTATTGTTGGCACAAGTAACGCTGTTAACTTAACTGATGGCCTTGACGGTTTGGCTATTGTACCAACCATTATGGTTGCCGGCGCTTTGGGTTTATTTGCTTATATGACTGGTAATGCCAATTTCTCTTCCTATCTTAATATTCCCCATATAGCGATGACTAGTGAACTCGTAGTTGTTTGTACCGCAATCGTCGGCGCCGGATTGGGATTCTTATGGTTCAATACTTACCCTGCGCAAGTTTTTATGGGTGATGTAGGTTCATTAGCCTTAGGTGCCGCTTTAGGTGTAATTGCTGTTTTAGTTCGTCAAGAGTTAGTGTTATTTATCATGGGCGGGGTTTTTGTTATGGAAACCGTTTCCGTTATTTTACAAGTTGGTTCCTATAAATTACGTGGGCAACGTATTTTTAGAATGGCGCCTATTCATCACCATTACGAATTGAAAGGTTGGCCTGAGCCGCGAGTAATTGTTCGTTTTTGGATAATATCATTGGTTTTGGTCTTAATTGGTTTAGCCACCTTAAAACTGCGCTAAACAATAGAAAAAATAAAAGGTAAATTTAAGTAAATGACAGAATTGCAAAAACGCATAACAGCACAACTAAAAAACAAGCGTATTGTTGTGCTTGGTGCTGGCCTCACAGGATTATCCTGTGTGCAGTTTTTGCATGGACAAAATATACTTTTTACAGTGAATGATAGCCGAGAAATGCCGGTAAATTTAGCTGAATTTAAAGAGCGCTATAACAATGTTGATCTCATTACCGGTCGTTGGGATAAAGCGCTCATCGCTACGGCCGAGCTACTCATAGTTAGTCCAGGTATTGATACCTCAATAGCGGAAATTGCAGATCATATTAGCCCAAATTGTTTGGTTATCGGTGATATTGAATTGTATTGCCGACTTAAAAATCTCCCGACTCTGGCGGTAACTGGTTCTAACGGTAAATCTACAGTCGTCAGTTTATTAGCTCACTTATCAGAAAAATTGGGCTACAAAACACAATTAGGTGGCAATATAGGCTCACCCGTTTTAGATCAAATAACAGAAATAAGTGACTATTTGATTTTGGAATTGTCTAGTTTTCAACTGGAAACCCTAACTAGTATGCGAGCCGTCGCTGCTACAGTGCTTAACGTCAGTGATGATCATTTAGATAGACATAAAACATTAGAAAATTATACGGCTATTAAACAAAATATATATTCACAATGTCAGACTGCAGTGGTTAATCGAGATGATTTGGCGACAGCTGTTGATGTTGAAAATGACATTGAAACGGTCTCTTTTGGCTGTGATATTCCTGAAATTGGTCAATTTGGTATAAAAGAAATCCGCGGTCAGAAATATTTAATGTTTGGTGAACAAACATTACTTGCCCTTAGTGAATTACCGTTAGCGGGTCTACACAATGCTTCAAATTACCTAGCGGCTTTAGCGTTAGGTAATTGTGCTGGTTGGTCAATAACGGCAATGACCAGCCACCTTACTAGCTTTTCTGGTTTGATGCATCGATGTCAACGTCTCGTTAGTGATGATGGTTTTATTTGGGTCAATGATTCAAAAGCAACCAATGTCGGCGCGACATTAGCAGCGATTATAGGTTTGTCTGGAACCCTATCAAAAAATAATAAATTGATACTTATTGCCGGAGGTGAGGGAAAAGGAGCAGACTTTACTCCACTTAAGATAGCTATTTCTGAACATGTTAGTCACCTTTATACCCTAGGAAAAGATGGAGACAAAATTGCTTCATTAGCAAAAAAATCCATCAAAGTCTCTTCGCTTGAAGAAGCTGTTATTAAGGCAAAGCATATTGCCTCCGTTGGCGATGTGATTTTGTTATCTCCGGCATGCGCAAGTTTCGATATGTTTCAAAATTACCAAGAACGTGGTCAAACCTTTATCGATGCTGTTGATTCTGTGCAGGAGGCGAATAGATGCTAATGCTTACTCGTCAATTTGGTCTACCACGAATACCGCAGTGGATAATACCATCGTCTGCCGATGTTGCGACATTTGACCGTAGCTATATCGTACTTGCCATCAGTATGTACATGATAGGGTTAGTAATGGTAGCAAGTTCATCGATGCCAGTTGCTGAAAGGTTATTTGATAACCCATTTCATTTTATTATTCGTCATATGATCTATATATGTATAAGCCTCTTTTTTGCTATTTTAGCATTACAAGTCCCAATGAAGCGCTGGCACCAACATAGTACCGCCCTATTAATATCCGCCATCGTATTGTTGATCATTGTCTTGCTCATCGGCCGAACGGTGAATGGTTCAACGCGTTGGATAGTTATCGGTCCAATTACGATTCAAGCGGCAGAGCCCGCCAAACTCTATTTTTTCTGTTACCTTGCGGCTTATTTAGTACGTCGTCGAGAAGAGGTTATGGAAAATGTTAAAGGTTTTATCAAGCCACTCATTGTCTTTGGTTTATTAGCTATTTTATTGTTGCTGCAGCCTGATTTAGGTACGGTCATAGTGATGTTTGTTACGACTTTTGGTCTGTTATTTTTGGCTGGTGCAAAGTTATGGCAATTTATAAGTGTAGCTCTGGTAGGGTTAACTTCTATCGGTGCACTAGCTTATTTCTCTCCCTATCGTTGGGCACGGGTTACGGGATTCCTTGACCCATGGCAAGATCCATTTGGTACAGGCTACCAACTAACTCAGTCGTTAATGGCTTATGGTCGTGGCGAAATACTTGGTCAAGGGCTAGGGAATAGCATTCAAAAACTTGAATACTTACCTGAAGCACATACCGATTTTGTGATGGCAGTGTTAGCCGAGGAATTTGGCTTTATTGGCATAGGCGTTATTTTGTTATTAAGTTTGACTTTAGTGACCAAAGCACTGCTATTGGGTAGACAAGCAGTTAATAAAGAAAAATATTTTGAAGGATTTTTTGCTTATGCCATCGGTATTTGGTTTTGCTTCCAAGCGGCGGTTAATGTCGGCGCAAGTGCTGGTATTGTACCTACCAAAGGTTTAACTATGCCACTGATAAGTTATGGTGGTAGTTCGATGGTTATAATGACATTAGCATTGGTGGTCTTGATACGTATTGATCATGAGTTGCGTCTACAAAGTATTCAAGCAACATCGAATTATGGTAAAGGAGGCAAAAAGTGAGTAAACAGTCCTTTACTAAGCAGCAATCGATGAAAAAGCCTACTTTATTAGTGATGGCCGGTGGAACTGGTGGACATATATTCCCAGGCATCGCCGTTGCTAATGAATTGAAGTCACAAGGCTGGCATATTCATTGGCTAGGAACTGCAAAGCGTATGGAAGCTACACTTGTACCTGAGCATGGTTATGATATTTCTTTTATAAACATTGCAGGTTTACGTAATAAGAATTGGCAAGCATGGTTAAAGACACCATTTAAGTTGTTTCAATCAGTATTACAATCTATTCAAGTTATTCGCCGAGTCAATCCTGATGTTGTATTAGGTATGGGGGGCTATGCTAGCGCTCCAGGTGGTGTAGCGGCATGGCTTTTAAGAAAGCCTTTAGTATTACATGAACAAAATGCAGTTGCCGGAATGAGTAATCGCTTTCTCGCTAATATCGCCAGCGTTGTCTTAAGTGCTTTTCCAGGAGCTTTTAAACAAACTATCAAACATCAAGTTATTGGTAATCCACTACGTAGCGACATTATTGCTATTAAAAACCGTATTCCAGAGAGCCCTGCCAGCAGTAAAAAAGTACTGATTGTAGGGGGAAGTTTGGGGGCAAAAGTTTTAAATGAAACAGTGCCACAAGCAATGAAACAAATTAAAATTCAGAGCATTGATGTTTGGCATCAAACAGGTAATGGCAATATCGCATCAGTGAAAGCGAGTTATCAGAAATACGGTTTATCTAATGAAAAGATAAAAGTCACCGAGTTTATTGATGATATGGCAAAAGCTTACCAATGGGCAGATGTAGTGATATGTAGGGCAGGGGCTCTTACGGTATCTGAACTGGCAATGGCAGCTAAACCCGCAGTTTTTGTGCCGTTACCACATGCCGTTGATGATCATCAAACAAAAAACGCTATGTACTTAGTATCTTGTGGTGCAGCTAAATTAATACCCCAAAAAGAATTTAACGGAACAACACTAGCACAAATACTCAACAGCCTTTTTATTTCCGATAAGGTTGTGCAATCTATGGCTAAAGCTGCCCATGATGCAGCTCATGCCGATGCAACTAGCCGTGTTGCAAAGATATGTCAGGAGTTGCTAGCCTCATGAGTAATAAAGAAGTAATGAATAAATTATCGAATAAATCGTCGAGTAGAAATAATACAAATACCAATGCTCCTGAAATGCGTCGTGTTAAGCGTATTCACTTTGTAGGTATTGGTGGTGCAGGTATGGGAGGTATCGCCGAAGTATTATTGAATGAAGGGTATGAGATCACAGGGTCAGATATTGGAGAAAATCAGGTTGTTAAGCGTTTAACAAGCTTAGGAGCAAAAATAACAATTGGTCATCATCAAGATAATATTGATGGAGCAAGTGTTATTGTCTATTCAACCGCAATAACTCTTGAAAATCCGGAATTAAAAAGAGCGGCTCAATTGCGAATTCCTATTGTCCGACGTGCAGAAATGTTAGCAGAATTAATGCGCTTTAGGCATGGTATTGCTATCGCAGGTACTCATGGTAAAACCACAACAACGAGTTTAATTGCTAGTGTATTTGGTGAAGCCGATTTAGATCCTACCTTTGTCATTGGCGGCTTGCTAAATAGCGCGGGTACCAATGCACGTTTAGGTAGTAGCCGCTACTTAATTGCTGAAGCTGATGAGAGCGATGCATCGTTTTTACATTTACAACCTATGGTTGCCGTGGTCACTAATATTGATGAAGACCATATGGAAACATATCAAGGTGATTTTGAAAAATTGAAAGATACTTATATTGAGTTTCTTCATAATTTACCTTTTTATGGTTTAGCTGTAGTTTGCATCGATAATCCAATAGTACGTGAGCTATTACCGCGAATAGCTCGGCAAGTTATAACTTATGGATTTGCTGATGATGCTGACGTACAAGCGACTAACTTTAAACAAAATGGTGCGATTAGTAGCTTTACGGTAATTAGAGCAGGGCAAAAACCATTAGAACTTAGTGTTAATTTACCGGGTCGACATAATGTGCTTAATACACTAGCAGCAGTAGCTGTAGCAAGTGATGAAGGTATAGAAGATCAAGCCATGTTTAATGCGCTGGGGAAATTTGCCGGTATTGGACGCCGTTTTGAGAAACTTGGTGATTTAACTACAACGACAGGAAAAATGGTGCTGATTGATGATTATGGGCACCACCCTCGTGAAGTACAAGCAACCATAACTGCCATGAAAAATGGCTGGCCAGAAAAGCGTTTAGTGATGATCTTTCAACCACATCGTTATTCTCGTACGCGTGATCTCTATGAAGACTTTGTTGAAGTACTTTCTGAAGTGGATTGTTTATTTTTGTTAGATGTTTATTCGGCAGGTGAAGCGCCGATAACAACCGCAGATAGTAAAAGCCTAGCACGTAGTATCAGACAACGTGGCCAAGTTGAGCCTATTTATGTTAGTGATGTTGATAAACTTGCTGCATTGCTTGATACGCAATTGCAAGATGGTGATATGGTGATCACACAAGGTGCCGGAAATATTGGCGCAATTGCTCGTTCGATAGCTACGGATCCTTTGTTTGGTGGTGAAATATGAAACCATTAAAAGAACAAATTATTGCGGTGCTTTATGGTGGTACATCGGCAGAGCGCGAAATATCGCTGATGTCAGGTGCTGCTATTGCCAAAGGCCTAAAACAAGCTGGTTTTAATATCTTGCTCATTGATACAAAAGGCTTTTGTTTAAGTTCATTGGTTGAACAAGGAGTTGAACGAGTTTTTATCGCTCTACATGGGCGTGGCGGTGAAGACGGTTGTGTACAGGGAGCTTTGCAGTATATGAATATTCCATACACTGGCTCTGATGTATTGGGGTCGGCATTATCAATGGATAAAATTCGCAGTAAGCAAATATTCCAAGCATTAGGCTTACCTACGGCACCTTTTCTTATCGTAGAGAAAGCACAATACCAAATTGCTCAGGCTGAGAAAATATTAAATGGTCTTGGTGGGCGAGTAATGGTCAAGCCCGCTAATGAAGGTTCAAGTATTGGTATGGCGCAAGCCGAAACTAAAGAAGCATTAAATGATGCACTTATTGCCGCATTTGTATTTGACCAACAAGTACTGGTGGAGGCTTGGATTGATGGTCCAGAATATACAGTGGCAATTTTAGGTAATGAAGCATTACCCGCAATTCATATGGAAACGCCACGTGAGTTTTATGACTATAAAGCTAAATATCAGTCAACAACAACCCAATATCATTGTCCGTGTCATCTACCTGAAAATGAAGAAGCCCAATTGCAGCAATTGGCGTTACAAGCTTTTAAAGCCACAGGTGCAAAAGGTTGGGGACGTGTCGATGTTATGCGTAACGAACAAGGTGACTGGCAGCTACTTGAAGTGAATACTGTTCCAGGAATGACGGAAACCTCATTGGTACCTAAAGCCGCGCTAGTACATGGCTTAAACTTTAGTGAATTAGTGAGCAAGATAATAGAAATTAGTATTGTTGATGATGTTTTGGCGGAGTGTCCATAACGATGTCGACTCAAGTAACTAATCAAGAGATTCAGCTGGACTTAAACGAGCAACAAAATGAGCAAAAAGTTCATTGGTCGTTTTGGTGTGGAGTATGCTTTTTTGTTTTGGTTATCGTTAGTATTTTATCGGCAAGTTGGCTGTTGACAGAGAACTTATCGGCCGATGAGTCTGCACCGGTTACGTCATTAGTGATCAGTGGCGAAATGACTTATACCAATAAGCAGGACATAGAAACGGCAATTGAAAATATTAATTTGGGTAATTTCTTTAAAGTTGATGTTAATAATGTGCAAAAACAGGTTTTAATGTTGCCTTGGGTATATTCAGTTGCTGTTCGTAAACAGTGGCCTAATGAATTGAAAGTTTACATCGTTGATCAAACTCCTATTGCCCATTGGAATGGTGACATGTTGATTAATGAATATGGCGAAACTTTTCAAGCAAATATTAATCGTTTGAAAAGTGAGTTACCCAGCTTCTTTGGTCCAGAAGGTACAGAAGAATTAGCTTTAGATAATTTTATTAATTTAAATCAGTTACTTGAATATAGTAATTTAAACATAGATGAGCTGGTATTATCGGAACGTTTTGCTTGGCAATTAATACTTAATGATGGTGTGACCTTGGACTTAGGTCGCGAGAACCGTGTAGAGCGAATTCAACGATTTATGGATGCTTATCCAAAAATAAAAGTTAATAAAAAGAAGAACCAACAGATTGAATATATCGATCTCCGTTACGATACCGGCTTAGCTGTTGGTTGGAAAAACGATGATACAAAACAAAGAGCTTAAATAAATGTCAAAACTAATAGAAAGAAACCTCGTTGTAGGTTTAGACATTGGAACTTCGAAAATATCGGTAGCGGTAGGTGAAATTACACCTGATAATCAATTAAGTATTGTTGGTGTTGGTAATCAACCTGCTCGCGGTATGGATAAAGGTGGTGTTAACGATCTTAACCTGGTGATCCAGTCAATTCAACGTGCTATCAATGAAGCTGAGTTAATGGCAGATTGCCATATTAGCTCTGTGTATTTAGGTATTTCCGGCAAACACATTAGTTGTCAAAATGAAAATGGCATGGTGCCAATTAATGACAAAGAGGTGATTCAAGAGGACGTTGATAATGTAATTCATACAGCACGTTCAGTGCCTATTTCTGCAGAGCGCCGAATGCTGCATGTATTACCACAAGAATACAGTATCGACTGTCAAGACGGCATCAAAAGCCCTATTGGCATGTCAGGTGTTCGCATGGAGGCAAAAGTACATATTGTAACTTGTGCAAACGATATGGCAAAAAATATCGTTAAATGTGTTGAACGGTGCGACTTAAAAGCTGATCAATTAATATTTTCAGCACTAGCTTCAAGTTATTCGGTTGTTACAGAAGATGAAAAAGAACTAGGTATATGTGTCGTTGATATTGGTGCAGGTACTATGGATATTTCAGTTTTTACCGGTGGCGCATTGCGACATACCGCTGTAATACCTGTTGCGGGAAATCAAGTAACGAGTGATATAGCTAAAATTTTTAGAACACCGCTAAGCCATGCTGAAGACATTAAAGTACAATATGCTTGTGCACTACGACAAATGGTTAGCATGGAAGAAAGCATTGAAGTACCAAGTGTTGGTGGGCGCCCAGCAAGATCTATGTCTCGTCATACTTTGGCTGAAGTAGTAGAGCCTCGCTATCACGAATTATTTGAACTTATTCAAGAAGAGTTACGTGAAAGTGGATTAGAAGATCAAATTGCTGCAGGTTATGTATTAACGGGTGGTACTTCTAAAATGGAAGGCGTCGTTGAGTTTGCTGAAGAAGTTTTTCAAATGCCGGTACGCGTAGCAACGCCAATGGATGTATGTGGTTTAAAAGAATATGTTAATGACCCGACTTATGCGACGGTTGTTGGATTATTGCATTATGGTATGCAAGCAAATGAACAACAGAATAATGAAGGTAGTGAGGGCGTCAAAAGTATTGGTGCAAGGCTTGTTGCTTGGTTTAAAGGTGAGTTTTAGAAATTATTTCTTGTATAAAGGAAGTAAGTAAAAGCGTTTTGGTGGAACAAAACATTATAAAAATCGGAGAATATAAAAATGTTTGAATTGATGGAAGATCACAACGAAGAAGCAGTTATAAAGGTTATCGGTGTAGGTGGCGGTGGCGGCAATGCAGTAGAACATATGGTATGTCAAACGATTGAAGGGGTGGAATTTGTAACAGCAAATACTGACTCTCAAGCGTTACGTAACTCAGCCGCTAATGTCACCATCCAACTAGGTGCTGATGTCACTAAAGGTTTAGGTGCTGGCGCTAATCCAGAAATTGGTCGTCGTAGTGCTGAAGAAGACCGTGAAACTATAATAGAAACCCTTAAAGGTGCTGATATGGTTTTTATCGCTGCTGGTATGGGGGGTGGTACAGGTACTGGTGCCGCACCTGTTGTTGCAGAGATTGCACGAGAAATGGGCATACTGACCGTTGCTGTTGTTACAAAACCTTTTCCTTTTGAAGGTAAGAAGCGTATGAATTACGCAGATCAAGGCATTGAATTTTTGTCAAAAAATGTTGATTCATTGATCACTATCCCAAATGAAAAACTATTAAAAGTTTTAGGCCCAGGGACAAGTCTATTAGATGCGTTTAAAGCCGCTAATAATGTTTTATTGGGTGCTGTTCAAGGAATTGCGGAACTTATCACGCGTCCGGGACTCATAAATGTGGATTTCGCCGATGTTCGCACAGTTATGTCTGAAATGGGAACGGCAATGATGGGATCTGGTATCGCATCAGGTGAAGATCGTGCAGAAGAAGCAGCAGAAGCCGCAATTTCAAGTCCATTACTTGAAGATGTTGATTTGGCAGGTGCACGCGGTATTTTGGTTAATATTACTGCTGGCATGGATATTAGTATTGATGAATTTGAAACCGTTGGTAATGCTGTTAAAGCATTTGCATCAGAAAATGCTACTGTGGTTGTTGGTGCAGTTATTGACCCTGAAATGACTGAAGATCTACGAGTAACTGTTGTTGCAACAGGTATAGGTGCAGAACGTAAGCCTGATATTACTTTGGTAAATCCGGCGCCACAAATTGAACAACAAGTTGTTGGTGGTGATTTTATTCCGAGCCCACAGGCAGAAATAAACTCTAATCCGATCGCTATGCCAGAGAGTAATGCACAGGTACAAAAAGTAGCTTCAGCTGACTTAGATAACTATCTAGATATACCTGCTTTTTTACGTAAACAAGCAGATTAACATAGATAAAAATCTTGATTTTTGATTTTGTTAAGTTTTTTTGCTATATTATGCGCCCATTAAAATGAATGCGTCCAATGACTGGGCATGTTAAATAAATTATTGGCTCAGATAATAAGTAAATGCTTAAAAAAGGCTATTTATGATTAAACAACGTACTATTAAAGAAATTGTATCAGCCATTGGTGTTGGTCTACATAAAGGTGAAAAGGTGCAGATCACTCTCCGTCCTGCACCTGCAAACACAGGTATTGTTTTTCGCCGTGTTGACCTAGAACCGATTGTTGATATTAAAGCAACGCCTGAAGCTGTCGGCGAAACCACTTTATGTACGTGTTTAGTGAATGAACAAGGTGTTAAGATTTCCACCGTCGAGCACCTTTTAGCGGCGATTTCGGCGTTAGGCATTGACAACTTAGTTATTGATGTTGACTCGCCTGAAATTCCAATCATGGATGGCAGCGCCTTACCGTTTGTTTATTTAATACAATCGGTAGGCATTGAAACCTCAAAAGTAGCGAAACGTTTCATTCGTATTAAAAAAACAATACGTGTTGAAGAAGGTGACAAATGGGCAGAATTGAAACCTTATGAAGGTTTTAGACTAAATTTTGCTATTGAATTTGATCATCCTGTAATTGCTAATACTTGCCAAACGATGAGTTTAGACCTCTCTAGTTGCACTTTTATTAAAGAAATTAGTCGTGCCCGTACCTTTGGTTTTATGAAAGACTTTGAGTTTTTACGTTCTCATAACCTTGCACTAGGTGGCAGTTTAGAAAACGCCATCGTGCTGGATGAGTTTCGCATGCTAAATCAAGATGATTTACGCTATGATGACGAGTTTGTGAAACATAAAATGCTTGATGCTATTGGTGACCTTTATATGGCGGGTACTAGTATTCTTGGTGAGCTGAATGCGTTTAAATCAGGACATGCAATAAATAACTTGTTGTTACGGGAAGTATTTAAACAAAAAGAGTCATGGGAATGGGTCACATTCCAGGATGAAGAAGCGTCACCGATTCAATATCACGAGTTGAACCCCTCAACTTTCTAATATTAATATTCTAAAATAAAGCCCATCACATGATGGGCTTTATTTTATGTACAGGATGTACGGTATGTCATGATCACATGGGTGTGAAAAAATGACGATGTACAAGATGTACTTTTAGTTCCACACAAAAGCTAAGTATCTGCGTCTGTGCAGGCAGTGTCATGATCACATGACCGTTCATTGGCATCCATGCCATTACGGCATTAATGCTTCCATGCATGTCGATGTGAAAGAATGACGATGTACAGAATGTACTGTCAGTTTTTTAGTTCCAGACAAAAGCTAAGTACCTGCGTCCGTGCAGGCAATGTCATGATCACCTAACAACTCATTGGCCTCCATGTCGTCTCGGTATTAATGCTTCCATACATGCCGATATGAATTAACGAAAGGTATAGGATATTCATAATATAACAACTTTTAATGGCTTGATAATATTAACGTCTCTGAGTTAGTTGCTACTAAAAAGTGACAATGACAGTTCAGAGATATAACGGTATAATCACTCAAACCACGTTTACATTGTTTAAAATATAAACATGTCTGAATTCAAATGGCTGACAAATTGAAGTTAAAGAGTTGGTTTTTTATTTTATCTGTGCCAAAGTGCTCAACAATGTTTGAAATAAAGTTCCTAAATGTATGGTATATTGACTATGCTGTTAATTTCACATCGCTAAAGTAGTAGCTAATAACATATGAGTTTGACATTACTGTACAGAGGAAAAAACGTTAGATTTTCAATGAAGTTAAATAAACTTCATTGGCTATCAGCATTGCTATTTTTTGCTTTGGTTTCAGGATTTATCGTTCACCTTGTTGCATCCTCAGACGCCGTTCCTGAATCTTCTCTCTACTCATTAAAAAATTTAGGTCCTGAATCGCTATTAACTCCCAAAGTTAATGAACAGCAAGTTACGGCATTAACGATAAAACTAGCCGAATTACAAAGCCATGTCCTGCGATTAAATGCACTTGGTGACCGTTTAGCTGAAGAAGCAAATATTCCAGATAAGGAGTTTAATTTTCAGAAATTACCACCTAGCGGTGGGCCAATGTTGCAATTGGCTAAAAATAGTGATGTCTCGTTAACTGAACTGTTATTAAAAATTACGAAATTAGAGTCAAAATTAATTTTTGAAGAAAAACAATTGGAAATGCTTGAATCTTTAACTTTAGGTCACCATATAGAAAATAAGAGTTATTTGTCTGGTAAACCAATTACGAAAGGATGGCTGTCGTCATATTTTGGTATCAGGAAAGACCCATTTAATGGGCGGGCAGCCATGCATAAAGGGATTGATTTTGCAGGTAAAGAAGATGCAAGTATCATTGCCACCGGTTCAGGTGTTGTTACTTGGTCTGGAGAGCGTTATGGTTACGGCCATTTGATAGAAATTAATCATGGCAAAGGACTAAAAACACGTTATGGCCATAATAAGGAGTTAATGGTCGTTGTCGGTGATGTTGTTACTAAAGGCCAAGTTATAGCTCTTATGGGGAGTACAGGTCGCTCAACAGGTCCACATGTTCACTATGAAATATTAAAAAATAATAAGCAGATAGATCCAATAAAGTTCGTTTATCGAAAAGCTAAAAACTAGATGTAAAGAATAATGCCAGGTGACTAATTAATTAGTTTATTTGGTATACAACAAAACGTGGTCGGCATTGTCCGATCATTTTATTTTCAAGCGGAAGATCTTCTTCTCAACATGGTTTAACAAGATGTTTGTAAAGTTAATAACAAAGCTATTTGGTAGTCGTAATGACCGATTACTTAAACAAATGCAAAAAGAAGTCACAAAAATAAATGCCCTAGAACCAATCATCGAAGCGTTAAGTGATGAAGAGTTAAAATTAAAGACTGCTGATTTCAAAGATCGTCTTGAAAAAGAAGAAACGTTAGACAGTATTTTACCCGAAGCCTTTGCTGTAGTTAGAGAAGCGAGTAAACGTGTATTTGGCATGCGTCACTTTGATGTACAAATGATCGGTGGCATGGTACTTAATGACGGCAAAATTGCTGAAATGCGTACAGGTGAAGGTAAAACATTAACGGCAACATTACCTTCATATTTAAATGCATTAACGGGTAACGGTGTACATGTTATTACAGTTAATGACTATTTAGCGACTCGTGATGCGGACTGGAGTCGACCATTATTTGAATTTCTTGGTATGACTGTAGGTTGTAACATCGCAGGTATGGATCCGGCAGCCAAGCAAGCGGCATATCGAGCTGATGTTACTTATGGTACCAATAATGAGTTTGGCTTTGATTACTTACGTGACAACATGGCGTTTTCACCAGAAGAGAGAGCTCAAAAACAACTTAATTTTGCTATTATTGATGAAGTTGACTCGATTCTAATTGATGAGGCACGTACACCGCTAATTATTTCAGGTCAAGCTGAGGATAATGCCGAGTTATATCAAATTATCAACACCGTTGTACCGACACTAGTTTTACAAAATGAAGAAGATAAAGACGAAGATACCGGACAAAAAGAAGATTTTGTTGAAGGTGACTTCACTCTTGATGAAAAAGCAAAACAAATTTATCTTACAGAACGTGGTCAAATTCGCATTGAAGAAATAATGCAAGAGAAAGACTTGATCCAAGATGGTGATTCATTATTTTCAGCAAGTAATATAACATTATTACACCATGTTATGGCGGCATTACGCGCCCATAAACTTTTTCAAAAAGATGTAGACTATATCGTCAAAGATGGTGAGGTTGTCATCGTTGATGAACATACGGGTCGTACGATGGAAGGACGTCGTTGGTCTGAAGGTTTGCATCAGGCCGTTGAGGCCAAAGAGAATGTTAATGTTCAAAACGAGAACCAAACACTCGCTTCAATAACCTTCCAAAACTTTTTCCGTATTTATGAAAAACTTTCAGGGATGACAGGTACAGCTGATACCGAAGCGTTTGAGTTCAGCCATATTTATGGTTTAGAAACGGTACTTATTCCAACGAATCAACCTATGGTACGTGACGATAAACCTGACTTGATCTATCTTACCTCAGAAGAAAAATTTGAAGCCATTTTAGAAGACATTAAAGATTGTGTTGAACGGGGACAACCCGTCCTTGTCGGTACCATCAGTATTGAAACCTCGGAATTTTTGTCTGACTTCTTAAAGAAGGCAAAAATTAAACATAAAGTACTTAATGCTAAATTTCATCAACAAGAAGCTGAAATTGTTGCCGATGCTGGCAAGGTTGGCGCCGTTACTATCGCGACCAATATGGCTGGTCGTGGTACGGATATTGTTTTAGGCGGTAATTTAGGCGCTAATTTAGCAAAACTTAAAAACCCAACAACAGAGCAAACCGAAAAAGTAACAGCCGAATGGAAAACTGAGCATGACAAAGTGCTTGAACTGGGTGGTTTGCATATCGTTGCTACTGAACGCCATGAGTCTCGTCGTATTGATAATCAACTACGAGGACGTTCTGGTCGTCAAGGTGATTCAGGATCAACACGTTTTTACTTGTCTATGGAAGACGGCTTAATGCGTATATTTGCTTCTGAACGCATTAGCAACATGATGCGTAAATTAGGCATGGAACATGGTGAAGCCATTGAACATCCATGGGTAACTAAAAGTATTGAAAACGCACAACGAAAAGTAGAAGGGCGTAATTTTGATATGCGTAAACAACTACTTGAGTTTGATGATGTTGCCAACGATCAACGTAAGGTTATTTATGAGCAACGTAATGAGCTTATGGATGAAGCGGAAATTGCGGATGTGATCAAGGCGATTCGAGGTGATGTTGTTAATGGTATTATCGACCAACATATACCTCGTGAGTCATTAGAAGAAATGTGGGATATTCCAGCGTTAGAAGATCAGCTTAAAGGTGAACTTACTATTGATTTACCGATTGCTAATTGGTTGACAGAAGACAGTAAACTACATGAAGAAACTATTCGTGAAAAAATACTTACAGAAGTCGATAATTCTTACAATGCCAAAGAAGAAATGGTTGGCGGCGATGTATTACGTCAATTTGAAAAGGCGGTGATGTTACAAAGTTTAGACTCTCACTGGAAAGAGCATTTAGCAGCAATGGATCACTTACGCCAAGGTATACACCTACGTGGTTATGCACAAAAGAATCCTAAGCAAGAATACAAACGTGAATCTTTTGAGCTATTCTCTGAACTTCTAGATAATTTAAAATATGATGTTATTGGCATTCTAAGTAAGGTACAAATAAAGGCAGAGTCTGATGTTGAAGCGGTAGAAGAACAACACCGTAAGGCGGAAGAAGTGCCTAAAGAATTTACTCACGAGTCATCAAGTTCAGCTACAGAGAAACCGACTATGCCACGTGTAGGCCGAAATGAAGCTTGTCCATGTGGTTCAGGTAAAAAATACAAGCAGTGTCATGGTAAGCTGACTTAGAAATTTGTAATAAACTGAATACTTTGTAAATAATGCCAATCATATGATTGGCATTATTTTTTTGTAACGATGTTAATGTTTTTGATTGTAACGAGATCCAATCAAGAGTGATGATATTATAAGGCTTAAAATTAGTAGAGGTTAAATACATGAATAAAGGAGTACATGTTGCCGTTGGCGTGATTATGAGGGAGCAACAGTTTTTTATGACTAAACGTCTTGAACACGTTCATCAAGGTGGTAAATGGGAGTTTCCAGGAGGTAAGGTTGAAAAAGATGAAACTGTCGCCTCAGCACTGCATAGAGAGCTGCAAGAAGAAATAGCCATTGATATCCTTGCGTGTCTTCCTTTAATTGAAATTAGACATGATTATGGTGATAAACAAGTATTTCTGGAAGTATTTGTCGTTAATAACTTTAGTGGTGAGCCAACAGCACAAGAAGGACAACAACAGGGGTGGTTTTCTCTAGAACAATTACATCAGTTAGACTTGCCTAAAGCTAATGACGTTATATTAAAAAAACTTGATGAATTGTAAACTCAAAGCTAATCAAAGAAATGTGGCAGCTGTTCATCTTGATTGTTACAAATATACTTTTTGTTGATGAAATAAGGATAATTACCTAAATATTTTTTACGCTCAATTTTGATTCGTCTAATTGTTAGGGCTAATATAAAATCAACAATGTTATCTGGCCTAACTCATATCTATATTTTTATAAAATATAGATATTAATTTTAAAAATCAATTAATTCTTTAATGATTTGATGCAGATGGTTTAATATAATACTAAGCTTTAGATTTACATGTACTTACTGTTTTAACAGACAATATAAATTCGTTTAGATTAGTTCAATCATTTTAACAGACAATATAAGAATTCTAGTGAGTGAGAGGTTTGGTATGGGAGTTCAAAACTCAAAATGTTTTCGTAATCATTTATTTGATAACATATTTGTTAAATACACCCCATTATTAGCGATTGCCACTGCTTACATTGCGTATTTTAATCCTGACTATTTTGGGGTGATATTAGCGTTAGACCTTTTTTTTCTGGGTTATCACCATGTAATTTCCACTTATACAAGAATATCTTTAGCTAACCTTTCTCAAAAAGAATTTTATTTTGTTGTATACATTTTACCACTAATTGTATTTGTTACTGTGTTTACTATTGCATATTCAGGATATGTATTACTTTTACCTACGCTCTACTTACACTGGCAGTGGTGGCATTACACAAGGCAAAGTGAAGGAATTAGCAAAGCAATTAGATTTAAACTTAAAAGTAATGAAATGGGGAATGATAGATTAAATCGAGCTGTTTTTTATTTGATACCAGTCGCCACATTTTTAATGATGTCTGCTCGACAACCTCAATTATTCCTATCTATGAGTGTGTATACCATACCCATAAATTTATTATTCGCGAAAGCGGTACTCATTTTAGCCTCTTGTATTTTAATCGCATGGTTGGTTGTTCAAATAAAAGCTATTAAAATAGGCAATTTATCAAAGCTTCATTTTTATTATTTAACAAGCCACCACGCCATATATATTGTTTCATATGTTTTGATTGATAATATAACTATTGGTTGGTTAGCAATTAATATCTGGCATAATATGCAATATATCGCTTTTGTTTGGCATGTAAACTCGACAAGTTTTAAGCTTGGTGTAGATAAAAAAAATATTGTGCTCTCGTGGATAAGCCAGCCAAAAGCTCATAGAGTATTCGTCTATTTTTCTTTGTGTTTAATTATTAGCTATATATTTTATGCGACTGTTAATCGGAGTATCGTTTTTTTTGAACCTTACACATTATTGCCATTAACAATCATCATTTATCAGTCAATTAACTTTCACCATTACATAGTAGACACCTTAATATGGAAGTTACGTAACCCCAAAATACAGGCGAATATAGGTATAATTGCATAACTATGTTGTGCTCTAAGAAAATACCTGGCGACCATCAACAAATACTTTCCTTAGATGGGCTACGAGGCATTGCAATTATTTTGGTTCTACTTCGGCATGGAATCGAAGCTTTAAAAAAAGATTATCCGCTCTATTTTCAAGGTTTTAATGAAAACCCCATTATCACTTTTATGGTTAATGGTTGGGCAGGTGTAGATTTATTCTTTGTATTAAGTGGCTTTTTGGTTGGTTATCATCTTCTAAATCATTGGCCAAAGAAAGAATATTCAAAGTTAGTTTTTATAGCAAAATACTGGATTAAAAGAGGGATAAGAGTTTTACCCTTATATTATGTGATTATTGTTATAGTTATATTGGACATCGTGCCCTTTTATCAGCACAGCAGCTTATCAATTGCAAAGTCGGTGATTAGGCATGTGGTTTTTTTACAAGATTATTTCTCATCAGATCTTTTAGTATCGCTATGGTCGTTGGCTACAGAAATAAAATTCTATTTTTTAAGTCCGTTTCTATTATGGTATATAACGCAATCTACTAGTCAAAAACGCGTCTTTTTTTTGTTCTTTTTTTTGTTAAGCTTTATTTTAATTAATCGACTTAGCCTACTGTACAATGAAGATATATTAAATTACTCTGATTTTTTTTGGAGTGTTAGGGCTCCATTTCATATGGCATTTGACTGTCTTGTTTTGGGAATTATTGTCGCCTACCTTTACCACCATAAATTTTTTAATATCTTCTTAAAAAGATATAACAGTCATATCTTCAAAATTACAGGCGTGCTATTAGTCATGCTTTTAGTTGCTAGTGATTGGATGGGAGGAACCAACTCTTGGACAATAACTGTTGTCATATTATTTGTATTATCTATCTTGTTTTCAGTACTTGTATATTCGGCATTATATATAAAGGGAAATTCGTTAAAATTTTTATCCAATTTAAAGTTAAGGTATTTAGCAAAAATATCGTATAGTTTATATCTATGCCACATGTTACTAATCCCATCAGCGTTATATTTCAGTAAAGCTGTTAATGAAGGAATGAGAATTTGTGGCGAAAGTTGGCCGATACTTTCTATAGTTATCTTTTTTGTTACCTATTTAACTTTAAGTTTACTTATGGCGATAGTGTTACATTTAATAATTGAAAAACCATTTTTAAACCTTAAAAGATATATTAGATTATAAAGTGTACTCTTCCTGTTTAGATAAAATGTGAGTAGCAATTTAATCATAATAATACTGTAGCGAATGTGAGAATATCTAATAAGAGTTAGACGCCAAAAATGTGGCTTTGCTCCAATAAGAGTAGACTAATTGACTCATTACCTAGAAATATCAACTAACTTGTTATTTTTCAGCATTGCTTTTACATCATTCTGTAGACCTTAATTTTAGTTCCAGTATTTAAAAATACTGAGTTTATGTTTTGTTAAACTCCTTAATTTTAGATTCATTTCGCTGCAATTTTCCCGTAACCTTCCTTACTAAACAAACATAGTAGGGGTCACCAATTTTCTTTTCAGTGAATAACTATGTTCAATCGAGCTGAATCGTAGTTCGTTTATTGACACCCATGCTTACTTATAGACACAGCATGACTAAGACTCTAGAAATGAATTTTTGGGTATCGATTGGTCGTAGAAAAGGATGATTTATGTTTTTATTGGGTAATGCAAACTAAGGGAATCGTGTCCATTTCCCTAGTGGATGAAGTTAGGACATCCACACCATAATTTGAATCATTTATAGTACCTAAAAAAGCTTATTAAAAACGTTTAATATAGCATTATTAGTATTAATAGAATTCAAAATTAAAATTTCTCAATTGAACGAACTAAAACGGAAGCTTTACTACATTTTAGCTATTATTCAGGCTCAACAAAGAACTTGTTATGTTGTAAAAATTCATCTTCTAAAGCATCTAACATTTCTTCACTAATGGCAACTTCACCTTGAATAGGTTGAGTGATTTTGTGACTTTCTTCTGCCCACTCTCCTAGATCAATGAGTTGACAGCGTTTACTGCAAAAAGGGCGAAAGCTACTTTCTGGTTGCCAAATAACGTCTTTGTTACAATGAGGACAAGATACTTTTAAAGTCATTTTATTTATTAAAGGAAAAGGATAAAGGCTACATTATAAAGAATAATGGATTGATATGCTAACAGCATGACAGCTTAAAGGAAGTTGATTGATTGGAATAACGAAGGCCACTCTCTACACGTAGTGAGATTATAAAGAAGAATTGATTAATATGTTAACAGCGTGACAATTCAAAGGAAGTTGATTGATTAGAATAACGACGACCACTCTCTTCACAAGGCAACATAAAGCGAATCGAATAGCGAAACTTATTACCACTTACTGTTGGGTAATGTTGAGCACCTTGTGGAACTTTGATACGAAGTAGTAACAAACCTTCGCCATTGTCTTGATAAAAACCACTTTCAGTATTAATTTTTATAAATTGCCCTCGTTGTCGAATAAATTTGAGAATTAAATATAATGCACTTCGTATTTGCTCAAGTAGCGCTAACCAATTTGACATTTCGTCAGTTAACTGTTTTTGCGATTGGCTGAGCCAGAACTGTAATTGTGGTAAATCGAAGGTACAATTTCCCCCTTGAATGGCAAAGCGTTGTTTAAGACCAGCTAAAAATTTATCTTCTTTAAGTTGGGTCCATTGTGGTTTTGTGTTTTTAAGCTGACAAATCAAGGCAATAGTCTGTTGTAAATTTTCACTAAGGACTGTTGAGTCTATATCTGGTGCTTGAGACCAGATAACTAAGTTTTGTTCTAGTTTCTCCATGTCTTTTATAAGATCACCACGAATATCATTACGATCTAAAGTATCAATAATCGCGAATAAAGCATTAAAAAAAACGTTATGTGATGCTGTAATATTACATTGCAAACAATTAGCGGTTTGAGCAAATAATTGCTCAAGTTTGAGATAACTGCGGATACGCTCATTAAGCGGATGTTCGTATAAAATCGTTGTCATAACAACACGTTGTAATGTAAATTAAATCTATACTACCCATAGAAAGACAAAATGGCTATTATAATTAAAGAAAAAGCTCAAAAAACAGTCTATTGATGGTCAGTATTGTCATTTTTTGAATGTTCAAGGTATGTTAGATGCAAGTTAGCTACTTTTTTATCAATAAAAAGCCGATCAGTACTTTCATTATTAATAACATCATCTGCTTTCAGTAGCCTTTGTTTGCGTGGGATTTGGCTAGCAATAATACGCTTAATCTCCTGCTCATTACTCGGATCACGTTGAGTTGCTCTTACTATCTGGATATCCTCATGAATATCGATAACTAAAATACGATTAACCAGTTGATGAAGGTTGTTTTCAATAAGTAATGGAGCTACTAAAAGGCAATATTGACTGGTTGTTGTTTCAATCTGTTTGAGCATTGATTGGCGTATTAGTGGATGAAGTAGCTGATTAAGCCATACTTTTTTTTGTTCATCGCTAAAAATAATGGTGCGTAATAATGAGCGGTTTAATTGGCCTGAATCCAAAACGATATCTTCACCAAAATATTGTATTATTTCTTCTAGAGCTGGCATGCCAGGCTCCACTACTTCACGAGCAACGATATCGGCATCTACAATATCGATATTATGTTGTTTAAAACTATTGGCTATGGTTGTTTTGCCACAAGCAATACCACCAGTAAGGCCTACAATAAATTTTTTATTCTTATTCAGGGTGCGTTTTTTAGACATAATTATTTTTTTGAATCATTGGCACAAGACTAAATGAGCGTGCTTAAATACCAAGACCACATAGGTTCACCCCATAATAGAGTTATCCAGCCAGCGATAGCAAGGTAAGGGCCAAAGGGAATAGCTTGTTCTCTTTTTTGTTTTTTAAGTACGATAAGAGTGATACCAATAATAGCACCAACCACAGAAGCCATTAAGATCAATAACGGCAATAATTGCCATCCCAGCCATGCACCAAATAATGCTAGTAATTTAAAGTCACCATGACCCATACCATCCTTGCCAGTGATTAATTTGAACATCCAAAAAACACTAAACAAACTCATATATCCCACGACTGCACCAATAACTGCACTCTCTAATGGTACTATTAAGCCATTCATATTGATCAATAAACCAAGCCATAATAATGGTAAGGTTATTTGATCGGGCAGTAGCATATGGTCATAATCAATTAACGTTAAACTTATAAGGCCCCAAGTTAGCAATAATATAAATAGAGTATTTAACGTGACGCCATAGTGTATGGCAATTATTAAACTTAGCCCTGCCGTAGTGGCTTCAACGAGTGGGTAACGTATCGATATTGAGGTTTTGCATTGACTGCATTTACCACGTAAAAATAGCCAGCTAATTATTGGAATATTTTCGTAGAAACGAATGCCATGTCCACAGTGAGGGCAAGTAGATGCAGGTTTAGATAATGAAATATCATCACTTGCATTTACTGAGTCGTCTTGCTCCGTAGAGTCTGCAACCGATTTTACGATTAATTCATCTGCTAAAAACTCACGACATTCTTTATACCAGCCTTGCTCCATTATTTTAGGCAATCGATAAATAACCACATTTAAAAAACTACCGATCATTAATGAAAATAGGGTGACAGTACCGTAAAAAAAAGTTGGAAAAGTCTCAAAAGTGGTGATTACATCATTTAGCATTAAGTTACTCTATTTGTTATTGTTATTCTCAAATACAAATTTAATATCCATCAATAGGATTATATAAGTTACGTCTGTATAAGTTTCGCATGCCAGTGTTAATTGCAGGGATTTACTAAATAATCGCACCAATTTGAAATATTGGTAAGTACATTGCGATAATCAGACCGCCAATAACAACACCCAATACGGCCATAATTAAAGGCTCTAATAGGCTGGTTAATGAATCAACAGCGTTATCCACTTCTGCTTCATAAACATTAGCAACTTTAGATAACATATCATCAACAGCGCCAGATTCTTCACCAATAGCCACCATTTGAATAACCATATCAGGGAAAATATTCGAATTTCGCATTGCTAGATTCATTTGCATACCAGAAACAACTTCTGCTCTAATTTCCAAAATAGCATCTCTAAATACAGCGTTACCAGATGCACCTGCGGCAGATTGTAAAGCTTCGGGCAATGGTACACCTGCGGCAAATGTAGTTGATAAGGTACGGGCAAAACGCGCAACGGTAGCTTTTTCTAATAAACTGCCAATTACGGGAATTTTTAATATGTTTTTATCTACTTTATCCCGAAATTTCTGGCTATTTCGATGGGCTCTTTTAAATAACCATATTGCGCCAAAGATAGCAGCCAAAGCTAGATACCAATAGGCTTGCATAAACTCGGATATTTCTAAGACTAATTGTGTAAACGCAGGTAGTTCTGCGCCAAAGCCAGCAAATATTTCAGCAAAAACAGGGACAACAAATATTAATAATACCGAAGTAACAACACCGGCAATGATTAATACCGCTATTGGATAGGTCATTGCTTTTTTAATTTTTGCTTTTAAAGCCTCTGATTTTTCCTTAAAGGTGGCAATACGATCAAAAATTGTTTCAAGAGCACCAGACTGCTCACCAGATTGTACTAAATCACAATAAAGATCATCAAAATATAAACGATGTTCGCGTAGACATTCTGATAATGGAATTCCTGATTGTAATTTATTACCAATTTCAGCTAGTAGCTTTTGTATATTACCATTGTTATTACCCTTACCTATCATCTCTATAGTTTGAACTAATGGTACCCCGGCTCCTAACATTGTTGCAATTTGTCGGGTTATAATAGCAATATCTGCGGGTTTTATTTTTTTATCGCCACTTAGACCTAATAAAGGTTTAGCCTTCTTCTTTATTTTTCCGGGAGTAACACCTTGTTTTCGTAATTGTGCTTTAAGTGCCATTTGATTGGGAGCAGAAAGTTCACCACTTATTTTTTTACCTTTGCGGTTAACTCCTTGCCAGCTATAAACATCCAACGCTTGAGGTTTTGGTGATTTATTTTTGCTGTTATTTGATAAAGCCATCTATTCACCTGACATGAGAAATTTAAATACACACTTAATTAGGGGCTATAGCGCGTAAATCAAATATTAGACCATATTAATTACAATTGGTAGTTAAGTTCAGTTAAGCGTTTGTTATTCTATTGATTTCTTCTAAGCTCGTGACACCAGACATAGCCTTTACTAATCCTGATTGACGGAGGTTATTATAACCTTCTTTTTGACATTGCTTGGCTATATCAAGTGAATTACCACCTTCCATTATAATACTTGAAATCTCAGAGCTTATTTTAATTACCTCATAAACTCCTACGCGACCTTTGTAGCCTTGAGTACATTGTTCACATCCAACAGCTTTAAAAAGTCTAATATCGTTAACTTGTTCAGCTAAGAAGCCTTGTTCCAACAGTTCAGTTTCTGGGATTATTTCCTCGGTTTTACATTTCATACATAATCTACGAGCAAGACGTTGGGCAATAATAATGGTCACCGAGCTTGCAACGTTATAGGCAGGTACACCCATATTTAATAAACGGTTTAAGGTTTCTGCTGCGGAATTGGTATGCAAGGTTGATAATACTAAATGACCAGTTTGTGCGGCTTTAATCGCTATCTCAGCGGTCTCCAAATCGCGAATTTCACCAACCATTACAATATCAGGATCTTGACGTAAAAAGGAACGTAAAGCTCCGGGAAAGGTCAGGCCGGCTTTTACATTAATTTGTACTTGGTTAATACCATCAAGGTTAATTTCTACAGGGTCTTCAGCGGTTGATATATTCCGCTCGGGAGTATTTAATATATTTAGACCAGTATATAAGGATACCGTTTTACCTGAACCGGTAGGTCCTGTTACTAAGATCATACCTTGGGGTTGTGCTAATGCATCGGTGTATATTTTTTTCTGCTCAGCCTCATAACCTAACATTTCGATGCCTAACATTGCACTGGAGGAGTCCAAAATACGCATTACTATTTTTTCGCCCCACATCGTAGGTAGCGTACTGACACGAAAATCTATTGATTTTTTCTTAGATAGAGCAAGTTTAATACGGCCATCTTGTGGTAAACGACGTTCGGCAATATCAAGTTTTGACATGACTTTTAAACGTGCTGCCATTCGTGAGGCTAACGATATAGGCGGTTTTGCAACTTCGGTCAAAATACCATCGACTCGAAAGCGAATACGGTAGGATTTTTCATAAGGTTCAAAATGTAAATCTGAGGCACCTTTTCTGATTGCATCTAAAAGAATCTTATTGATATAAACAACAATGGGCGCATCTTCTTTGTCGCCACTCGGCGCGTTATCTTCTTCCTTATTTTCTTCTTGTACGTCAATGCCGGAAAGCTCATCAGCGTCAATATCACTAATATCTAGTGCATCACTATCTTCTTCTAATACCTTTTCAATACATTTTTGAAGACTAACTTCATCGGTTAGTACCAATTCCGTGCTAAAACCAGTATTAAATTGAAATTCTTCAAGAGCATCAAGATTGGTTGGATCAGATGCAGCAATAAATAATACTTTACCGCGTAAAAATAGAGGCAATGCATTATGTTTATGAATCAATTTTTCGTTGCGAATACCATCAGGTACTAAAGAGGTATCAAATACGGATAAATCGATATTTGGATAGCCAAAGCTCTTCGATAATACTTTAGCTATATCCTTGGCATTGTAATTTTTATCTTCTACAAGAAAACGAATAAAAGTTTTCTTTTGCTGTAAAAAATCAGTGCTAATTTTTTCTACCAATTCTAAAGGGATAAGGTCACGCTTAGATAATGCAGAGAGTACACTAGATTGTTGATGATGACCTTTCATAGCTTATTACATAAATTCCGTTGAAGATAACAATTATAGTGTAACGCATTTTTAATAAAAATGGATAACCAGATAGTCTAAATTACTAATAGCACAGAATAATTTTGTTAATATTGGCAAACGAAGTCTTTATTTCTATGCTTATGGGCAGTTTTTAAATGCTTCACCACTTGAGGCACATGCCCACGTGAGTTTATTACCAACAACGGAAGATGTTAAAGTTACTGTAACTTGCCCATCTGTTGATGTTTCAATGATAGTTGCAGGAGGCGCAATTTGTTTTGAATGAAAATTGATTTCAGCCGTTAACTTTTTAGACGTCAGGTTCGCTAAGGCTTGTACACCGTTGGCTCTTGATACATATCCTTGGTAAAAAGGTAATGCAACAGCAGCTAAAATACCGATAATAGCCACAACTATCATTAGTTCAATTAGAGTGAAACCGAGTAATAATTTTATTTTTATAATTTTCATCATAGACCCCAATTAACCATCAATGTTGTAATGTATTTGTTTTATTTTAATAGCAGTTAATAAAAAACCAGCTTTAAGCTGGTTTTTTATTAAATTGATTGTATTAATTCAACTGGATTAAGGAGCTGCAGCAGCACAATTCTTAAATGCTATGCCGTTTGTAGTACAAACCCAAAGTATTTTTCCGTCTGCATCAGCAGCACCCGGTGTTATTGTCACTGTTACTGTTGCATCATCTGATGCGCCAGTGATTGCAGATAATGCAGTATTATCTAATGACCAAGCCTCTTCTTGAAGCAGTCTCGCAGCATTGGTACGAGCTAAACCTTGTGCACCTTTGGCTTTTTGTACATAATCCTGATAAGCAGGTAATGCTACCGCGGCCAAAATACCGATGATCGCAACAACAATCATTAATTCAATAAGGGTAAAACCCTTTGCTTTATTTACTGAGTTAATTTTATTTAACTTTTTCATAATTCAATTATCCATACATGTTATTACGGGGGCTAACTTCATATTGCGACAATTTTTCCAATATGTAAAATATTGTTGCAATTTATTTTCATATTTATCGCTTTTTATCTGCTTTTGTGAATATATTGTAACTAAAAGGTTAATATTTAACACATTGTTAACCCTGTATATCACTCAAACTAACTATAGTTTACTATTTCTAGACATCAAGTCTGCCGGTTAAAAAGTAATAAAAAATACTTCTATGAAAATCGCATCGATAAATCAATCGCTTTAACATGTTTGGTAAGCGCGCCAACTGAAATATAATCAACCCCTGCCTTAGCATAACTTTTAAGTGTATCAATGGTCATATTGCCTGAGACTTCGAGTTTAGTGCTACCTTTTGATATTTTTGCTGTCAAAACTACGGCCTCATCAATCATCTGATGGGTGAAATTATCGAGCATGATAATATCGGCATTAGCATTGAGTGCTTGCGTGAGCTCATCTAAGCTTTCTACTTCCACTTCCACTTTTTTATCCTGATGATTATCTCGAGCCGTTAAAATTGCTTTTTCGATACCACCACAAGCGGCAATATGATTTTCTTTAATTAAAAAAGCATCAAATAAGCCGATGCGATGATTAACTCCACCACCGCAGGTGACCGCGTATTTTTGTGCACTGCGAAGTCCCGGCAAAGTTTTACGGGTATCTAATAACTTCGTACTGGTGCCTGTAAGTTGTTTGACATATTCACTGGTGGTAGTCGCTGTGCCAGACAAGGTTTGTAAAAAATTAAGTGCCGTTCGTTCACCCGTTAATAATATGCGAGCATTTCCTGATAGTTCAAATAACGTGGTATTTGCACCAACATGTTGGCCGTCACTAACAAACCAAGTGATTAATGTTGCTTGATGATTACTATGTTGACTGTTTTGTTGAGTATCAAGTTGCCTAAAAACTTCGTTGACCCATTCAACACCACAAATAATACATTCATCACGGCTGATAACAGTAGCCACAGCATTATTATCATGCGGAATGAGTTCAGCGGTAATATCTTGACTATCATTTAAGTCTTCATGTAATGACCAAGCAATGGTTTTAGTAATATCTTGTTGTAGCTGTGCAGGAAGCATGTTTATTTTTCTCTATTGTATTTTACAACGTTATTGTTCACGTAATATTAATTGTTTGCCTGTTTGTTGAAACTCTACTTTTCTTAAGGCGCTCATTCCTAAAAGAATTTCATTACTTTGCATTGCTGGATTGATATGAGCGTCAACATTATAAAGGAAAATATTGCCAATGCTTAATTGATTTAGTTTTGTTTGATAAACTTTTACTGTTCCATTAGCTGTTTGTACGCGATAACTGCCTGTACTTTGCAAATTAAGTTGTTCAGCAATATGTGCTGGTATTGATACCTGAGTTGCCCCAGTATCAAGTAAGAACGTTACGTCTTGTTCATTAATTTTTCCATGGGTAACATAGTGACCTTGTCTATTTTGCTTTAAATGCACTTCGGCTTTACCTGATTCTGAAAGATAAATGTCAGGCTGACTATTGGGATTGAATTGTTGTTCTAACAATTCTTGAAAAACAAAAAAGAGTAGAGCGATAGCAAGTAGCCAAGCAACCCAAACAAAATATTTGCCGATTTTGCTGGTTTGATCATATTCAGTCATAATGTTTTTATACTACCTATGTTAAGCTTTTAATATTGTATGACGAATCCTGTTGTTAGCCAATTGAAGAAAACACCTTTTGAAATAAAAAAATTAGAAATTTTCGATGGTTGGCTAAAAAGTGCTAACCATCAGCCTTCTGCTCATTTTTCTTTACGTGAGCAAACACAAGAGGTCGAATTACTTGTTGTACATAATATTTCTTTACCTCCTCGACAATTTGGCGGTACCCACATCATTGATTTTTTTCAAGGCAAGCTAAATGTCGATGCGGATCCCTATTTTAAGGAAATACATCAACTTAAAGTTTCCGCACATTGCTTGATTGACCGTAAGGGAATTATCACTCAGTTTGTGAGCTTTAATGATAAAGCGTGGCATGCTGGAGTTTCATCATTCAAAGAGAAAACAAAATGTAATGATTTTTCTATTGGTATTGAACTAGAAGGAACTGATGATATTCCTTATACTAAAGCCCAATATCAGCAGCTGATTAATTTAACGTTAGCGCTTGGGCAACATTTCCCAAATATTATAAAAAGTAAACTAACGCCAGCGCAACAACAAAAGAGCTTTGAACATATTGTTGGTCATTGTGATATTGCTCCAGAAAGAAAAACAGACCCAGGTGAAGCGTTTGATTGGCACTATTTTAATGACTGTCTTAATCAAGCGTTAGTTAATGCAATAGAGTATTAATAACAAATAAAGTAATTTTAAAGGAAGAGCAGAAATAATGAGTTTAATCAGTCTACTAATAGCGTTAGCTGCAGAGCGGTATTTATCTTCAAGTGCGTGGCAGTTCAATACTTATTATAAACATTACCTTAAGTTTATTAAGCGTACCCATTTTTTTGATTCTCCATGGGGGTCGTTAGCTGCGAGTTACATTGCCATAGGTATTCCTGCTATAGCCTGCTATTTTTTACTTGATCTTATTGATGATGCGTTATTGAATCTGATTATTTCAACGATTGTGTTGATTGTTTGTTTTGGCTGTATTGCAACACGAGATAAGTATAAAAATTATTTAAAGGCAGCCTTTCGAGGTGAAATGACATCATGTGAGTTGCACCATCAACAACTTCAGCAGGATAAAAATATTGCGGATATGAGCTTTGGGCAACTACTTGTTTGGCTCAATTACCGCTACTTTATCGCGATTATGATATTTTTTGTTGTTTTTGGCGCGGCAGGCGCTTTGTTTTATCGGCTATTAACTACGGTTAATGAAAGCCATTCAACAGATGAATTGGAAATTAGTGATAATGTTGCGCAGTCAACCAAGCAGTTTCAATTCTGGGTTGATTGGTTACCCGTTCGTATTGTCGCTTTTGGTTATATGCTGGTTGGGCATTTTTCTAAGGCTATGCCTATTTGGTTAGAGGGCTTATTTGATGTAAATAAACAACCACATCAGCTATTAATTGCCGTTGCAGAAAAATCTGAAGATTTCATGGTTGATGCAGAAGACTGTACAGCTGAACCGTGTTTATTGGTACGATTAGCGAAAAGAACATTATTATTATGTTTGGCTGTCATCGCTATTCTTGTATTAACAGGTATTTTAACTTAGCCCTAAGCAGTTTGAGCATCGATTACTCTTATCGCGGTATAGATATACCCAAACAACTTCAAGATGCGTGATTCAGTTGGAGTTAGAAACGATTTAGGTAAGACATTGATTGTGGATAATGGTTACTCCCTTGTCAAAATCAATAACGCGACATAAATCGTTTATAAACCAACCCGCAGGGGACTTCTGAGCAAACCATGCCCATCGTTACCTCTTTTTTTAAGGGAATAACCCTTAATAAAAAGAGGCGCCTTGATCATGAATTGCTCAGTAGTCCTGAACAAGCATCTTGAAGTAGCTTGGGTATCGTATACCGTTCTGCAATTGATCAAATCCCTTTAACTCAGCTATTTTTGATAGTGCCTAACTTTGACTATCATCAATTCTCGACTATGTTCTATTTACAAAAGTCATTAATTTTGTTATTTTTACACCACTTTTTACAATGGTAATACCAATTTACCTTTGTTTTTGTTTATGAAAACAAATTGTTTTTTACAAACTATATGAGATAAACCTTTATTTATGACGTTATCAGGCATTAAAAAACCAGTGAAACAGGCCAAGTTGTCTGATGTGATTTTACAGCAACTGGAAACCTTAATTCTTGAAGGTAGTCTCGAAGCGGGTCAAAAACTGCCACCTGAGCGAGAACTGGCACTACAATTTGATGTGTCTCGTCCATCATTACGTGAAGCTATTCAAAAATTAGAAGCTAAAGGATTGGTTGTTAGACGACAAGGTGGCGGTACTTTTGTCAGTGAACAAATATTGTCAGGTTTGTCTGATCCATTATTTGAATTGATGTCGCAAAGTAATGAGTCGCAATTTGATTTACTCGAGTTTCGTCATGGTATTGAGGGAATGTCTTCATATTATGCAGCAATGCGTGGCACAACATCTGATTTTGATGAAATTAAGAAGAAACATGACAATATTGGTTATGCACAATTAGAAAATAATTTACGTTTAGAAGCAGAAGCTATTTTTGACTTTTACATCGCTATTTGTGCTGCTTCACATAATGCAGTGACTTTGCACTTGGCGCGCAGTATGTCGAGTTTATTGATTGATAATATCGAACAAAACCTAACGGTTTTAGCTAAACGTCCCGATATATTCGCGCAAATGGCTGATTATCGTAAACGCTTATTAAACGCTATTATTAGCGGTCAGCCACAAAAAGCATGGGGAGCAAGCCATCGCCATCTGGCTTTTATTGAAGAAATACTATTAAAAATGACGCAAGAGGATAGTCGCATGGAACGGTCTATGCGTCGTATGCAACGTAGTGAGTATTAGTACTCACTAATCGTTGTATAAAAGAAAACTAAAGGTGACATTAAAAGTTAATAACATAACTTGTCATTCTTTAGATACATTAAATTAAGTAATAATAAATTTTTAACTCTAGACTTTTATTAAGTGAAATAGAGTGAAGTAAAGTTAACTAACTATTGGAGACTAAGTAATTATGTCTGAACTGCCAAATATTGATTTAGATTCACAAGAAACCCAAGAGTGGTTGGAGTCTATGGATTCTATTTTGGAAAATGAGGGGCCAGATCGCGCACACTTCATTCTAGAGAAACTCATTGACCGTGCGCGTCGTAGTGGTACTCATTTACCGTTCGATGCAAAAACTGCTTATGTAAACACCATTCCTCCAGGACAAGAACCTAATATGCCTGGCGATCAAACACTGGAATCTCGTATTCGAGCGGCGATACGTTGGAATGCGTTGGTATTAGTGCTTCGTGCATCGAAAAAAGATTTAGATCTTGGTGGACATATCGGTAGCTTTGCTTCATCGGCAATGCTTTACGATGTGGGGTTTAATCATTTCTTTAAAGCGGCTTCTGAAAAAGATGGCGGCGATTTTATCTTTTCACAAGGCCATATCGCTCCGGGTATTTACGCACGTGCATTTATGGAAGGTCGTTTAACTGAATCACAAATGGATAACTTCCGTCAAGAATGTGATGGTAAGGGTCTATCGTCTTACCCTCATCCTCACTTGATGAAAGATTTCTGGCAATTCCCAACGGTTTCTATGGGTCTAGGTCCTTTGCAAGCCATTTATACGGCACGCTTCCTTAAGTATTTAACAGATCGTGGTATTAAAGATTGTTCAGGTCAACGTGTTTATTGTTATTTAGGTGACGGTGAAACAGATGAGCCAGAATCACTAGGTGCCATTGGCTTAGCATCACGTGAAGGTTTAGATAACTTAACTTTTGTTATTAACTGTAACTTGCAGCGCCTTGATGGACCTGTTCGTGGTAACGGTAAAATTATTCAAGAGCTTGAAGGTACATTCCGTGGCGCTGGCTGGGAAGTTGTTAAAGTTATTTGGGGTTCATATTGGGATGCATTAATTGCTCGCGATACTTCAGGTAAACTTTTGCAGCTTATGGAAGAAACCGTTGATGGGGAATACCAGAATTGTAAAGCGAAAGGTGGTAAGTACACTCGCGAAAATTTCTTCAATAAATATCCTGAAACAGCAGCGCTTGTTGCCAACATGTCTGATGAAGATATTTACCGCTTAAACCGTGGTGGTCATGACCCAGTTAAAGTTTATGCGGCTTATAAAAAAGCGATGGAAACTAAAGGTCGTCCAACAGTCATTCTAGCTAAAACAGTAAAAGGTTTTGGCTTAGGTGCTTCTGGTGAAGCATTAAATATTGCTCACAATGTTAAGAAAATGGATGTTGAGGCGATTAAACACTATCGTGACCGTTTTAATATGCCAATTAGTGATGATGAAATTGCTGATTTACCTTTTTACAAATTTCCAGAAGACAGCGAAGAGTTTAAATACTTAAAAGCACGTCGTGAAGACCTAGGTGGTTCATTACCAGCTCGACGTTTAGAAGCTGAAGAAAATTTGGAAATTCCACCACTTAAAGTATTTGATGCTATTTTAAAAGGCTCGGGTGATCGTGAAGTTTCGTCAACGATGACCTTTGTTCGTGTCTTAAATGCTTTATTAAAAGACAAAAAGATTGGCAAGCGTATTGTGCCTATTATTCCAGATGAAGCGCGTACTTTTGGCATGGAAGGTTTATTCCGTCAAGTAGGTATTTACGCTAATGAAGGGCAAAAATATATCCCTCAAGATGCTGACCAAGTTGCTTATTATCGGGAAGATAAAAAAGGTCAGGTTTTACAAGAAGGTATTAATGAATTAGGTGCTATGGCATCTTGGGTCGCTGCGGGTACGTCGTACTCAACATGTAACGCTACAACGATTCCATTTTACATTTATTATTCAATGTTTGGTTTCCAACGTGTTGGTGATTTAGCATGGGCAGCAGGCGATAGTCAAGCACGTGGTTTCTTATTAGGGGCTACTGCAGGCCGCACCACACTAAATGGTGAAGGTTTACAACATCAAGATGGTCATTCACATGTGCAAGCTGGGCTTATCCCCAATTGTGTTACTTATGATCCAACCTACGGTTATGAAGTTGCAGTTATTGTGCGTGATGGTTTACGCCGCATGTATGAAAATAACGAAAACATCTTCTACTACTTAACCTTGATGAACGAAAACTACAAACACCCAGCAATGCCTGAAGATAAAGAAACTGCAGATCAAATAATCAAAGGTATTTATAAGCTTGAAACCGTTAGCGCTAAAAAAGTGAAAGCGAATGTTCAGTTAATGGGCTCGGGTACTATTCTAGAAAAAGTTCGTGAAGCGGCACAAATTCTAAGTGCTGATTATGGCATTTCAAGTGATGTTTATTCAGTAACTTCATTTAATGAGTTAGCTCGTGACGGACAAGATGTTGCTCGTTGGAACATGCTTCACCCAGAAAGTGAACAAAAACAAGCCTATATTTCTACAGTTATCACTAAAGAAAATGGTCCTGCAATAGCGGCAACTGATTATATTAAAAACTATTCAGACCAAGTTCGCGCATATATTGATACAGAGTATCGTTGTTTAGGTACCGATGGTTTTGGCCGTAGTGACAGTCGCGCAAATTTACGTACTCACTTTGAAGTGAATGCCGCTTACGTTGTTGTTGCTGCATTATTTGAATTAGCTAACCGTGGTGATATTGAACGAAAAGTGGTAAGTGACGCGATTAAACGTTTCGATATTGATACTGAAAAACTTAACCCACTTTACGCTTAATCAGATACGGAGAATTATTATGTCAAATAGTCAAAAAATTCTAGTCCCTGATGTTGGTGGCGATGAAGTAGAAATTATTGAAATTTGTTTCGCCGTTGGCGACTCAGTTGGGGCCGATGAAGGTATTGTTACTGTTGAAACAGATAAAGCCTCTATGGATATCCCGGCACCTTTTGCTGGTGTTTTAACCGCTTTGTCTGTCAGTGTTGGTGATAAAATCAAAGAAGGTGATGTTATTGCCGAAATGAGCTCTGAAGTAACACCGTCAGCAGATGAAGCTAGTGAAGAAATATCAGCGCCAGTAGTTGAAGAAACACTTGTGGTCGAAACTCCTGATGAAGTTGTTGCTGCAAATGTTACTGCCAGTGAAATTATTGAAGTTACTGTGCCAGATATTGGTGAAGACGGCGAAGTAGAGGTTATTGATGTTTTAATCAGTGTTGGTGATGTGATTGCAGAAGAAGATGGTTTGATCACCTTAGAGACAGATAAAGCAACAATGGATGTACCGTCATCACATGCGGGAACGGTTAAAGAAGTGTTGATTAGTGTTGGTGACAAGGTTAAACAAGGTTCAGTGGTGATCAAGCTTGAAACATCAAGTGGTTCGCCGATTGAAGTTGTAACAGCACCTGTAGCCGAAAAAGCTGTTGAGGTGCCTAAAGCTGCTCCAGCTCAAAAGGCTAAGGCTGCGCCAGTACCACATCATCCGCAAGCAGGAAAGGTATCGTCGTCAGGCAGTATTTATACCTCACCGTCTATTCGTCGTACTGCACGTGAATTTGGTGTTGATTTAACACTAGTTAAAGGTACTGGTAATAAAGGACGTATTTTAAAAGAAGATGTACAATCTTATGTAAAATATGAACTTTCTCGTCCGAAAGCAAATGCCGGTAGCTCAGTAGCTGCAGGTGAGGGCGGCTTACAAGTGGTTAGTGCTAAAGCAATTGATTTCTCTAAGTTTGGTGAAATTGAAACAAAAGCCTTAACACGCATTCAAAAAATATCAGGGCCTTTCTTACATCGCAATTGGGTGACTATTCCACATGTTACACAGTTTGATGAAGCTGATATCAGTAATGTTGAAGCGTTTCGTAAAGAACAAAATGTAATTTGTGAAAAGAAAAAGCTTGGTTTTAAAATTACACCTTTAGTGTTTATTTTAAAAGCTGCTGCGGATGCATTACGTGAATTTCCTACGTTTAACTCAAGCTTGAGTGCAGACGGTGAAAGTTTAATTTTGAAAAAATACATCCATATTGGCGTTGCTGTAGATACACCTAACGGTTTAGTTGTACCGGTAGTACGTGATGTTGATCAAAAAGGTATTCATCAATTGTCTCGTGAGCTTTTGGAAATTAGCATGAAAGCACGTGATGGCAAGTTAAAAGCTGCAGATATGCAAGGTGGCTGTTTTACTATATCAAGCCTTGGCGGCATTGGCGGTACAGCATTTACACCAATTGTTAATGCTCCTGAAGTGGCCATTTTAGGTGTATCAAAGTCTGAAATGAAACCAAAATGGAATGGTAAAGAGTTTGAACCTAAACTTATGCTGCCATTATCAATGTCGTATGATCATCGTGTAATTGACGGCGCATTAGCGGCTCGTTTTACTGTGCATCTAGCTAGTGTGATGTCAGATATTAGACAATTGATTTTATAAAGCTAATTTATAAGAGTATGTGTAATTTAAAGTTGGCGATTTTTTTCTACAGAGAGTAAAATCGCCGACAGAATTATTAGAATATTATAACAAGTCAATTAACAGTTAAGTGATGAAATATAATCAATAAATTTCATCATTATTAAAAATTAAATTTGAGGTAAGCATGAGTAACGAAATTAAAACTCAAGTAGTGGTTTTAGGTGCAGGCCCTGGTGGTTATTCAGCAGCATTTCGTGCGGCTGATTTAGGTCTAGATGTCGTATTAGTAGAAAGTCGCGCAACATTAGGTGGTGTCTGTTTAAACGTGGGGTGTATCCCATCAAAAGCATTGTTACATGTTGCTAAAGTTATTGATGACGCTGCTGCAATGGCTTCTCATGGTGTTACTTTTGGTGCACCTCAAATTGACTTAGATAAAATTCGTGATTGGAAAGATAGTGTTATTGGTCAATTAACTGGTGGTTTAGGTGGCATGTCTAAAGCGCGCAAAGTTAAAACTGTAACTGGTTTTGGTAAATTTACCTCTGATAAAACTTTAGAAGTTGAAGGTAGCGATGGTAATACAACCATTACTTTTGATAATGCTATTATCGCTTGTGGCTCTTCTGTTATCGATTTACCGTTTATTCCTAATGACGACCCACGTGTAATTGACTCAACTGGAGCGTTAGAGCTTAAAGATGTACCTGCAGAAATGTTAGTACTTGGCGGTGGAATTATTGGTTTAGAAATGGGGACCGTATACGCTGCTCTAGGCTCAAATGTATCAGTTGTTGAATTTGCCGATCAATTAGTACCAGCAGCCGATAAAGATATAGTTAAAATTTATACCAACTACAACAAGAAAAAATTCAACATCATGTTATCAACGAAAGTTGTCGCTGTTGAAGCAAAAGATGATGGTTTATACGTTACTTTTGAAGGTAAAAAAGCACCAGCAGAGCCTGTACGTTATGACAAAATTTTAGTCGCAGTTGGCCGTAAGCCAAATGGTCATTTAGTTGCTGCAGATAAAGCAGGTGTTAATGTTGATGAGCGTGGTTTCATTAATGTTTCTAACGAATTACGTACTAATGTAAATAATATTTTTGCTATTGGTGATGTTGTTGGTCAACCTATGCTTGCTCATAAAGCGGTTCATGAAGCACATGTTGCTGCTGAAGTGATTGCCGGTAAAAAACATGTATTTGACCCACGTTGTATTCCTTCTATTGCCTACACTGATCCTGAAATGGCTTGGGTTGGCGTTACTGAGCGTGAAGCGAAAGAGCAAGGTTTAAACATCGAAGTTGCTAACTTCCCATGGGCTGCCTCTGGTCGCGCTATTGCGTCAGCACGTACAGAAGGTAAAACTAAGATGATCTTTGAAAAAGAAACGGGTCGTGTCCTTGGTGGTGCTATTGTTGGTATCAATGCTGGTGAAATGCTTGGCGAGATTTGTTTAGCCGTTGAAATGGGAGCTGATGCAGAAGATGTAGGTTTAACTATTCATGCTCACCCTACATTAAACGAATCTATTGGCCTAGCCGCTGAGATCTTTGAAGGTTCAATTACTGATTTACCTAATGCTAAAGCGGTAAAGAAAAAGAAATAAGATGAAATAACGTTGTTATTGATAAAAACCAGTTGCTGAAGTAACTGGTTTTTTTATGTCTATAAATCTATAAAAAGCCTTTATAACAACTGTTTATTGTTACAGAGCTATTCTCGGTATCAGAACGTGGCAACTTAGAAAGTGGAACGGATTAAACCTCCAAATCAGCACTTTAAAATCGACGGCTATAGATTATAAATTTTTTATTAAGGAGACTATGTGTTAACTGATCAAAAACTGTTAAGTGAAGCTATCAATCAAATCATGCCTTTTGGTAAGTATGCAGGAAGGAAATTACTACAGTTACCTGAGCCTTATTTGGTGTGGTTTCATAGTAAAGGCTTTCCAGAGGGAAAATTGGGGCAACAATTAGCATTAATGTATGAAATTAAACTGAATGGCTTAGAAGAAATGTTACAACCTCTTTTAAAAAAGTAATTTCTTTAGCCATGTTAAATCGATTTTTTATAATAATTTGTTTTTTAGCATACTTAGATATATATGAAAACGCTAACAAGCTGTTTTGTCACACTTAACTGAAAATATAATGTTAATCTTGCTTTTTATCTGTTTGAACAACGCTAATTTAACGTTTTATCGCTTGCTTTACTTTTATAAATATTCTTAAATAAGTTGTCGACTGTAGTTAAGTTTCGACCGCTAGATAAAATTAATAATTCTAATTATCAAATGGTTAAGAGGTTAAATTCATGAGAAGACAGAAAAGAGACAGATTAGGAAGAGCACATTCAAATGGTTATCAAGCAGGCCTAACAGGTAAAGCAAAAGAAAAATGTCCCTATCAAAACATAAATGCTAGATCTGAATGGCTAGGTGGTTGGCGTGAGGCGTTAACGGATAGACACACGGGGTTATTTAAATAGACAATTCTAAATGCACCAATTATTTGGTCACCTTAAAATGGTCTAACAGCGTTAAAAAATAATAAAAAGGCTTTTAATTTTATTAATTAGAAGCCTTTAATATTTTGGCCGTGTTAGTTTATCTAAAACACAGCTACATTAAGTAATTGTTCCACACACCGAACAATTTTTTTGTTTTTTAATGTTAAATTGCTGCCACTGGTTGGTTAATCCATCAAACAAATTTAACTGATTAATGTGAATGGTATTGTTGGTCAGTAGTTTAATTGCTTGTAATGATTGCATACCCGCAATGATCGCCAGTACAGGGCCGATAATGCCGACCGATTGACAGTTGTTTGCTGGCGCTTTTTCACTAGCAGGAAATAAACAATGATAACAAGCGCTATCGGAATTTCTGGGGTCGACAACAAGCTGTTGCCCATCAAAACCCGTAGCCGCACCTATGATAAGAGGAATTGAATGCTCAATACATTTTTGATTGACTAAATAACGAGTGGTTATATTGTCTGTACAGTCAATAATCAAATCTGCTTGTGGAAAATAATAGTCGCAGAGCTCTGCGTCTAACATTTCATCAATAACTTCAATGTTAACGTCACTATTATTTAGTTGAAGCTTTTCAGCCGCCACATCAACTTTATTATCACCCACATCTTGTTCATTAAATAAGATTTGTCGTTGTAAATTGGTAATATCAATTTGATCACCATCAGCAATAAAGAGCGTTCCAATACCAGCCGCAGCTAAATAAAGCGCGACAGGATTACCCAAGCCACCCATACCAACAATTAGTACATTAGCATTACGCAATGCTACTTGGCCTTGTTCACCGATCTTTTTGAGCATAATTTGCCGACTATATCTAAGTTGTTCTTGTTGCGTAAGCATAATGATCAAGATCCTTCGTTATTTAAGGTGTGTACTGCACTTGCTTTAAATTGAATATAAATATCATCGTCAACTTTTAACGCCAACCGTTTTGTTGACCACAAACTTATTTGCACATAAAAAACCTGTTGCTGACAAAATACAGTAATAAGTGTATTGCGTTGTTGTGCTGTTATATTGGAAATTTTAGCGGCGAGGTGATTGACAATCGAGCTACCTGAATGTTCATGTTTGGTAATGCTGATGTCACTGGCAAAGACAAAGCAACGCAGAACGTGGTTTTCATCACTTATGGTACTATTTGTAATTCTTTTATTGTTAGCTTGTTGTGCTATTAAAGGTAAATATATTTCTTGTTGATCATTTAGTCGTAAACTTGTTAAACCATAATCTACAAGATGCTGTTTGATTGGCAAAGATAAACTGGTTTGTTGATGAATGGTGTCATTGTTATTCAGCTGATGAATGATTTGGTGAATATTACCAAAATGGCTAATGTCTCCAGATTTTAAAACGAGTAAATTATCAGCAACTTGTTGAAGTTCAGCCAAGCTATGACTTACATATAACATTGGAATATTGAGTGTTTTTTGTATTTTACTAAGCAAACATAACATCATCGACTTATTTTGTTTGTCTAGTGCACTGAGGGGTTCGTCTAATAGTAATAATGCAGGTTCAGCAAGTATGGCCCTTGCTAAGGCTACACGTTGTTGTTCGCCACCGGAAAGCTGAGTGACTTTTTTATTAATAAGTGCAGTTAAGTCGGTCAGTTCGATAATGTCCTTGATAGTTAATTGTGGATTTTTACAGCGTTTAACCGCAAAAAGTAAATTATCATTAACTGTTAAATGTGGAAATAAACGACTATCTTGAAAAACAAGACCAATATTACGGTGTTCAGCCTTAATAAACAGCTTTGCATCGCTATTAAACAAAGTGTGATCTTGACATATAATCGAACCTTGGACGTTTTTAGTTAACCCTGCAATACTCTTTAATAACGTTGATTTTCCTGAGCCAGAATGGCCAAAAATACCAGTGATACCTTTCATTGGTAACTGTTGCTTAATAGCTAAGGTAAAACTGTCGTAGCTAATTGATATGTTGATGTCTAAATGGCTCATATCAGCTTCTATCTACTGGACGTTGATAATTTAATAAATAAATAAGTGCCAATAAAATCATAGAACCAATTAATAAACTTAATGCAAGGGCGTGGGCTTTTGCATAATTAAACGCTTCGACATGATCAAATAAGGCTATTGATAAAACACGGGTTTCGCCAGGGATATTGCCGCCAATCATTAATACAACACCAAATTCGCCAACGGTATGAGCAAAACCTAAACTTGCTGCAGTAATGAAGCTTGCTTTGGTAATAGGTAATACAATATGAAAAAAACGATCGATAGGACCAGCACCAAGCATCTTACCCGCTTCAAGTACATCATTACCTAATTGTTCAAAAGCTTTTTGTAATGGTTGCACAACAAAAGGGAGGGAGTATAAAACGGAACCTATGATAATCGCGGTAAAGCTAAATGCTAGTTGTTGTCCGGTTACGTCCTGCCATATTTTTCCAGGTAAATACTGCGGTGATAACGCTAACAATAAGTAAAATCCCAAAACAGTTGGAGGCAATACCAGCGGCAAGGCAACAAGTGCTTCAACGAGTACTTTATAACGAGAACGCATTTGTGCTAAATACCAAGCGAGTGGTGTGCCAATTAATAATAGGATCACCGTAGTAACGGTTGCCATTTGGAAAGTGGTAATTAAAGCGAGTAAGTCAGGATTTTGTGTGATCATCAATGACTCTCAATACTTTTAGGTATTATTTGATTAATAGGTGTATAACCATATTTATCTAGCTGTCTTTGTACAGACTCGCTTAATAAAAATCGACTTAGTTGCTGGGCATTTTCCACCTGTTTACTACGTTTCAAAATTACCAATTTTTGCTCAATGCCTTGGTAATGTTGTTGTGGGATCAAAAGTCCGGTGAGTGAATTGAGTTTTAGCTGACTGTAGGCAACGATACCAGATGTTACAGCCTGGCTGCTCACTTGCTGGAATGTTTGATTAATATTAGTTCCTAAGATCAATTTACTTTGCAATTTTTGCCAAACTCCCAATGATATTAACGCTTCTTTTGCGGCTTTTCCATAAGGCGCCGTCTCAGGATTGGCGATTGCAAATCGTTGTTCCTCAGGGATATTTAATAAAAATGATGTCAATGTTGGCAGTTTATTTGTAGCTGACCAAAAGGCGATTTTACCATAAGTATATGTTTGCAGGCTATTTTCAATAATTAATTGATTATCGCTAAGGCGTTGAGGACGTTGTTTATCTGCAGATAAAAAAACATCAAATGGGGCTCCGTGTTTTATTTGTAGAAACAAGGTTCCAGAAGCTGCACTAATCACTTGTGTTTTAATATTGGTTTTGGCCGTAAATTCAGGCAATAGTTTTTTAAGTGTGGCAGAAAAGTTAGCGGCTACGGCAATACGAAGTGGTCTATTTTCGATTGCTCCTGCAGAAGTGCTTATTGCAAGAAATAGCAGTAAAGTGACTAGCGTTTTTAGCCATCGTTTAGCCATTAATGTAACCACATTCACGAAAGGTTATTTCCACTGTTTTGCTTTGTTTTCATCAATAATACGTGCTTCTAACCAGTTTTCACCTTCTTCGGTTAGCTCTTTTTTCCAAAAGGGCGCTTTGATTTTAAGAAAGTCCATGATAAATTCAGCGGCTGCAAAAGCATCTTGACGATGTTTGCTGGTTACACCAACAAAAACAATTTGTTCACCTAAATATAATTGCCCGATGCGATGAATAACGCTTATACGGCCTAATTGCCAGCGTTGCTTAGCGTCCTCTATTATTTTTTCTAAAGATTTCTCTGTCATCCCTGGATAATGTTCAAGATACAAGCCTTTAACATTTAGCCCTAGGTTCTTGTTTCTTACTCTGCCACTAAATGTCACAACAGCACCATCTTCATAATTATCGGCTTCAAGTAATGCTACTTCATCATTAAGACTAAAGTCTTGCTCTTGAATACTGATACGATGATTATTCGATGTATTTACTGAGTTTTTCATTCCATTAACCACCAGTAACGGGGGGGAAAAAAGCGACTTCATCACCTGAATTGACAGGTGTTTGAGCATTGCCCATGTCATGATTAACCGCACTAAGTAGAGCAGCATTTTCTAATATAGATTGCCATTGAGGGTGTGTCTTAACTAGCGCTTGTTTTACATGTGCTATGTTGGAAATGTTTTCGGCATCTAGCTCTATACCACCACAATTAAGTTGCTCACGTAATGCTGCAAAAAAAATAACTTTTATCATATTTATACCTTAGCTTGCCAATGACCTGACTTGCCACCTTCTTTTGTTAATACTTTAATGCCGTGAATCTCCATAGTAGGGTCAGCGGCTTTACACATATCAAATAAGGTTAAACAGGCAACAGTTACTGCCGTCAATGCTTCCATTTCTACACCCGTTTGTCCCGTCAATCGACAAAGACTAGTAACTTTAATTTGGTTGCTATCTTTATCGATGTCAAAATCTACTTGTACTTTAGTCAACATCAAGGGATGGCAAAGAGGAATTAAGTCGCTACATTTTTTTGCTGCTTGAATTCCTGCGATCCGTGCGACCGCAAAGACATCGCCTTTTTTATTTTCACCTTGTGTGATTAAATTAATGGTTGCTGCAGACATATTTATAATGCCTTGTGCCGTTGCTGTACGTGAGGTTAATGACTTCTCTGTAACATCAACCATGTTTGCTTCACCTTTTTGGTTAACATGACTGAGCTGCGGTTGAGTGCTTTCGTTTGAAGAATTTGACATTAATTTCGGGTCTCACATTGCTCAGCTGTAATGTTTAAGTGTGGTACAAAATTACATGGGCGATGACTGGCATCAAGTTGTTCACTAATAAGTTTATCCCATGCGGTTTTACATGCATTGGTAGAGCCAGGTACACATAAAATGACAGTACTATTGGCAATACCACCAAAAGCACGTGATTGAATGGTTGAAGTGCCAATTTCTGTTAGTGAAATCGCGCGAAACACTTCACCAAAACCTTCAACGTTTTTATCAAATAATGGAGTTAATGCTTCTGGGGTATTATCGCGCGCAGTAAATCCAGTACCACCGGTACTAATAATGGCATGGATACTTTCATCAGCAATCCATTTAGACACAATCGCTCGCAGCTGGTAAACATCATCTTTAACAATAGTTTTTGCTGCGAGTTTATGTCCGGCTGTCGTTAGACGCTCTACCAGAGTTTGGCCGGAGGTGTCATTTGATTCATCACGGGTATCTGAAACGGTTAATACGGCAATGGATAATGGGATAAACGCATTTGCGCCATGCTTAGACATAAGTTTTCCTTGAGGATGAAGTATTATGATTAATGGTATTAAACTGTGATGAGGTTAATGAAAATTTGTTTGCTTTTAGGTATTGCCATTGCTCAGGGGTATTACTATTAAATAATACCTTTGGACTATCGATGGTAATTTGCTGACTTGGCACTTGTTTTAATAATGCCCGGATAGAGCGTTGTTTTTTATCAACTCTATTATTACTTACTGAAAAACTATTTTGTAAAAACTGTTCCACAAAGGCATTGATAGGCAAATACAGCGGCAAATAATTATCTTGATAAAAACAAGCTTTTTGACTCAATTCACCTATTTGTCTTAATTTGAGCAAAGAGGGGGAGTCCATTAGTGGCAAATCTACAGGTAATACTAAAAGAGCTGAGGGCTGGTAACGTTTGATAATGCTATATATGCCCGATAATGGTCCGGCACTTTTAAAAGTATCAGGTACTATGTCATTATTTTTTAAAGCATCATTATCTACGGACGATTGGTATTTTGTACTGATGACAACTTGTTTAATACCCATATTAATTAGTAATTGCTTACTATAAGTTAACATGCTTATATTATCTCGTATTAACGTCGATTTGTCTGTCCCCATACGAGAAGACAAACCGCCAGCTAACACGACTCCTAAACAAGTATTATGATAGTTATCGTCGGATCTTTGACTGGATATCATAGTTGAGTTGTTCATCGCTACCCACCCAGCATTGCTAAATTTCGAGTAGCGCCAGTAATACGTTCTTGTAGGAAATGGGTCGCTTTTTTATCTGTCATCATTGCTGCAATTTGAGCTTTTAACGGTTCAACATCATCTTGTTGTAAATATTCTTTAAGAGATAACCCTTGCTCAGTAAATAAGCACAAATGTAATTTACCCAATGAACTTATCCGTAGCCGATTACAGCTATTACAGAAGTCTTTGCTATAAGGCATGATTAAACCAATACGACCTTGATAATCAGGATGATAGAATTCTTGTGCAGGACCTGATGAGCGGTTTTGAATTGCTGGTAACCAGCCATCGAGAATAAGATTTTGCTTAATTCGCGAACCTTGCACATGCTGAGCATCAAAAAACTCTTGATTATCGCCTGTCTGCATTAACTCTATAAAACGCAAAGTTACCGGTGTATCCTTCAACCAATCAAGATAGGTTTGAATATCATAGCCATTGTATTCGCGCATTAACACTGTATTTACCTTTATCGACGGACGGCCATCAGCTAAAGCCATATCTATGCCTTTTAAGATGTGTGGTAATTTATTGTGGCCCGTAATAGCATTAAATTGTCGAGGATCTAAACTATCAATACTGATATTTATCGCATCTATACCAGCATCTAACCATGCAGGCAAATGCTCAGGTAATTTAAAACCATTGCTAGTTATAGCTACTTTTTTTATGCCGGTTGTTTGTTTACATGTCGCAATAATTTCAGGAAGATCTTTGCGCAGCGAAGGCTCACCGCCAGTAATACGTATTTTTTCTGTGCCCATTTGTGCAAAAGCATTGGCAATGCGTTTTATTTCAGGTAACGAAAGAAAGTCGCGCTTTTGATCACACTGATAACCATCAGGTAAACAATAGTTGCAACGAAAATTACATACGTCAGTAATTGATAGGCGCAAATAGTAAAATTTGCGGCCAAAGTTGTCTGTTAACATCTCACCTTTCCAATGTCGGGAGGTCATCACGTTTCCATGAAAACCCTGGCGGTTTAAGTTAAATTAATCAAAAGATTAACTAACCAACCACGGCTCAAATAACATACCTATATTTTAAACAGGAGTAGCTAAAGAAGCTCGGCGAATAATAATAGTAAAAATTATTATAACTTAATTTTGAGTAGTCATTGTATTATTATTCAAAAAACAAAAGCTTGATGTGTATCAAAAAGTAATGCGTCATTGAACTGTTATTATTACAGTCAATAGATAATGATATCGTATTATCCCCAAATAAAAGAAGAGTATGATTATGGTTGATTGTTGTTCTGCCCCAGGTTTATTGCCATTTGAACAAGCTATGGCTGATATGTTAGCGGCTATTGAGCCTGTTACTGAAACTGAACATGTTGCACTTTCGGGGGCATTAGAACGAATATTGTCGAAAAATATTATAAGTCCACTTAATGTACCTCCTCATAATAATTCAGCAATGGATGGTTATGCTTTTGCTTATGATAGCTTAAAAGAAAATAAATCATTAATGCTTGCCGGACGCTCTATGGCTGGGGAACCCTTTCAAGGCGAATGTCTTTCAGGGCAGTGTATCCGCATCATGACGGGAGCCAAAATGCCTTTAGGTTGTGACACTGTGGAAATGCAAGAAAACTGCGAAGTTGATGAATCCAACGGTGGCAGCATTCTCTTTTTGGAACAGCGAAAAATGGGCGACAATGTTCGTAATGCTGGTGAAGATATTGCCAAAGGGCGGCATGTTTTTGAACAAGGTCGAAAACTGTCTGCGATAGATTTAGGTATTTTGGCGTCTTTGGGAGTGCCAACGGTAGAAGTTTTTCGACAATTAACGGTAGCGTTAATATCTACTGGAGATGAATTAAAGTCACCGGGGTCGTCATTGTCTGAAGGTGATATATTCGAAAGTAATAGTTTTGCACTTGCTGGCATTTTGAAAAAAATGAATATCAACGTCATTAATTTTGGTGTTATAGCCGATGATGCTCAATTAATTAAAGCAGCTTTTGAACAAGCTGATCAGCAAGCAGATGCTGTGATTTCATCTGGAGGTGTTTCTGTTGGGGACGCTGATTATACTAAAATGGTACTTGAGCAACTTGGTGATATTGGTTTTTGGAAAATTGCCATGAAACCGGGTAAACCTTTTGCTTTTGGACAATTAGTAAACAGTGTGTTTTTTGGATTACCGGGTAACCCCGTATCTGCGATGGTTACGGCGCATGTTTTAGCGATACCTGCATTGTTGAAAATGCAAAACTGTAAAAGTGAAAATCCAGTAACTTTGATGGCTAAAACAAAAACGCAGCTAAAAAAAGCGCCTGGTAGAATGGATTTTCAACGAGGAATTTTCTCAATAGAAAAAAACGGAGAAATGATTGTACAAAGTACGGGCAGTCAAGGTTCAGGTATTTTGACTAGCTTAGCAACAGCGAATTGCTATATTGTTTTGCCATCATGCCAAGGTAGTGTACCTGCCGGTGATTTGGTTACCATACAATTATTTGACCATTTCATTAGCTAATAAAACTTAAGCTAGGCAGTCCACTCTAGTTTCCCTCATTCTCGGCTATTCAAAACCATACCATCTTAAAATGAGAGTTCAATTGAAAGAATTCAGTTGAAACTCGCATTTTGAGATGATTTGAGTAGATGTTATATAGTGTTATATTATTTGGAACTTCAAACCCAATTGAATTAGGTAATCAGCCCCTAACGAAGCAGTTAAGATATTAATTTATAGACTGAAGTATATCGTTTTAATTTGATCGCTGTGGATCTTGATGGTCAGTAAAGTAAAGTGCAGGGCTAGTTGAAATAAATTATCATTTCAGCAGCCTCACAATGACAGTTAAATCCACATAATGTACAGTTATACCCATTAATACTATCAAGATACCATTTATCAGGATGTTCTTTAATTAGCTTGCCACCACATTTACTAAAGTATTGTACCGCACTGTTGTTTGGGCTTTGTTTCCATAGATGACTGACTCCAGCCAATGCTCCTTGTTTTTTGGCTGCATCAATAGATAACTTAAGTAACTTACCGCCAATACCATAGCCTCGATAATCTTCATCGACGGTATTGCATTTAAAGTAACAAACTTTATCACTGGTAATATCCCATAAACTTGGTGTAATCCATTGGTCCATTTCCCATTGCGAGGCTGCATAGGTGATACGAAAACCAACTAACTTTTCATCATGATAAACGACATATCCGGCATTTATTCCTTGATATATGCCTTTTTGATACCACTGTTTAATACTCTTTTTATCTAAATACCCTGTGCCATGTACATGGGTAGCTAAAGCTATGATTTGACAAAAATCATCAGGGGTTAATTGTCGGTAATTAAGTACTGCTTTTATTGTATTATTCATAGTGTTTATCGTTTTTTTTTAATATGATACTTTGCTAAGTTGATCATCTTAACAAAATAATTGGAGTAATGATGTACGACCCCTTACATGATATATCACCCGGCTGTGGAGAAAAGTATCCTGATAGCTATTGGGCTAATGTATCTACAGGTATGCCAGAAAATGATGGCCAAGTGAAACAAGATATTGAAATTGATGTTGCTATCATTGGAGCGGGTTATACGGGATTGTCATGTGCACTACATCTTGCAAGGGAACATGGCATTAAAGCACATGTACTTGAAGCCAATAAAACAGCTTGGGGTTGTAGTGGTCGTAATGCCGGCTTTATTCTTAAGTCCTCAGGTAGAAAATCTTACACTCAAATGTCAAGTCAATGGGGTGAGGAAGTAATGCGTGGTATTTATGGTGAAATGCGCGCAGGAGTTGAAACAGTTAATGCCTTGATTAGTGAAGGTATCGATTGTGACCAGCAAAGTTCTGGTTTCATAAAAGTTGCTCATAAGCCAAAAGCAATGGCTGAACTTATCTCTCTAGCGCAATTACAGAAAAAAATGTTTGGTTATGATGTTGAAATTTTATCAAAAAATGATGTGCGTCAGCAATATATGGATGACCACAATGCTTATGGCGCTATTCGTTATCAAGATGGATTTGGTTTAAACCCGTTAAAACTTGCATGGGGTTATCATAAACTCGCCAGAGAAGCCGGTGTTAAAATTCACTGCTCAACACCTGTGACTGATTGGCATGAGGAAAAAGTACAGACATTAACCAAAGAACAAAATAAGCAACAACTGATCACACCTCAAGGTATTGTTACGGCTAAAAAAGTTGTTATAGCTACTAATGGATATACACCTAAAGGTTTTCATTCTTTAGTTACTAACAGAACCTTACCGGTATTATCACAAATCATAGTTACTGAGCCACTAACAGATGATCAGCTTGCCGCCTGCAATTTTTTAACATCCAATGTGGTGATGGATACACGAGCATTAAAGTATTATTACCGTAAATTGCCAGATAATAGAATTCTATTTGGAGGTCGTGGCGCTATTACAGGAAAAAGTGCTGAAGACCCTTATTATGCTAAGCGATTATTGTCTGTTTTAAAAACAAGCTTTCCGGCATTGAAGCAGCTTAAATATAGTTATGCATGGTCAGGGTGGATTTGTATGTCGTTAGACGATATACCGCACATCTATCAAAATGAAAATGACACTGTATTTTACAGCATGGGCTATTGTGGCAGTGGCGTTTCTTTTAGTGTGCAAGCGGGTAAACGTTTAGCGCAAAAAGTTGCTGGCCAAGCGGTACCTAATTTACCTTTATATCAAAAAGCCTTACCTAAGTTTCCTTTAGCGCCATTACGAAGAGCGGGGCAGTGGGGGTATTTTCAATACGGCCGAATCAAAGATACTTGGTTTTAGCCTTACTGGATCTATATGTCAATAGTGATTTTTTGAGTATGGCAAACATTGCTTTAAACAACGTTTGCCGACCATTAAGTCTTACTGTAAATTTATTGAACGACTAATATAAGTTGTATTTTGTGTATTAGGTGTTTTAATACTGATAGTTAATAAGGCTTCTTCAGGCTCTCCTCCTAATGTATTAACCACATTAAACTTCATACTTCTAAATCCTTTTGTAACAGTATTACCAACGTCATAAGAGGTTACACCTGTTAATTGACCGCCTTCAATCTCTATTGATACTAGCGAACCAAATGGTAAGGTTTGCATTGCGCTATCGGCAAATTTAAATATCAAAGCTAGTGTCGCCCCATCAACGATATCAGGTATATCGGTAGAATTATCATTATTGTCTTCATAAATTATAGTTTCAGATGAGTTTGATAAAACAAAATTTGGTAAATGAGCGCTCGACATAATCAATACCATCGCCTTACGCAAAGTAGTTTTTTTTGCGTTATTATCACATAAAGTTCCCGTACATTGCGGGCCATTAAACTTACCATTTGGAGGGGTTAATATACCGTCGCCATTATCATCAAAGAATTTAGTTTCATTACTATCTTTTATATTGTTTTCGTTATCGTCTCGCCACGCTTCAGACATATCAACAAAACCTGATGCAAGCGGTATTTGGCGGTTAAAACCTGAAGATACACCAGCATTCACGACTGCGACCCCATCCGCATTATCAAAAATATTATTTCCGTTAAAATCAAAAAAAGTCTCATGGCCTGAGGTTGTCGCTAATATTGTTGAGCGATGATCTGTTGGAAAAGGCTCTGTAGCCGTCCATTTTACAGAGCAGTTACCATTAATAGTATTACAACTTGATTCTATAGTGCCGCCCTCAGCAGTAAAATTAATGGTAGTCCCATCGGGTACTGGATTGTTAAAACTATCAGCAAGCCATGCTCTTATGATTGATTCAGTACCAACATTTTCTTCTGGATTTAAAATTGTTGCGCCGATGGTCATTGAAGCTTGCTCAGGTAGTCCGGTATTAACCGTTAGTTCATTTGATTGTGTTTGTACGCTAATCGTTTCACCGTTAAAGTCCATGTTGGCTGTTGCGCTAACTCTTACTACTGTTGGTATTGTACCTGAAGAAACTTGTGTAGTGATTAATCCTTGGCTATTAGTTAATCCTGATATTCTACCTAAACTTATACCGCCAACAAGGGTATCCAAACTAAATATTACTTCTTGTTGGGCAACTACATTTCCAAGGGCACTTTTAACAACAAAAGTTAATATTGAGGTTTCTTGACCACCGCTACCTGTTAATACAATGGCAGTTGGTATGGCGGAAACAAATTCAATGGAGCCTAATTGTTCGCCTGTTATTGTGATTGTTTCGCTAGCAGTATTGGTGACACCACTGGTTGTTACAGAGGCAATAATAATATCTTCAGTACCTGAAATACCCGCACAATTAACATCTTCAAAGGTGGCACTAGCGCGGCCTTTAATACTTAACACTGATTCATCAATTAGTGCTCTATCATTACTAACACAATTAGAGCTAAAGATTATGGTTGTAGGTGTATTGATTCTATTATTTTCACTATCAATCAAATCTACTGTTAAACCTACAGTACCACCTGCACTTAAAATATTATCAGTAATCGAGAGCTTTATTTTTCCTTCAATAAAATTGTTATTTTCATCAAAGTAACCAAGACGAATACTTTCATCAAGAACGGCATCGGCAGGTACAACTTCATAGTTAATGCGAGTATTTACAGCACTATCATCGGCTAAACTTATTGTGATAATCCCCGCACCAATAATATCGGTATTGGGGGTAAGGTCACTACCTAACAAAGTTACAGAAGCTAATCCTTCACTAGACGTTAGTGCACTAACAGCAGTTAATTCACCAATATCAGCGTTTATGTTGATAATTTGATTTGCCACTGTATTACCACCAGTATTGGTAAATGTAGAAACAACTTGAACCTGTTCATCCGCTTTAAAGCGATTGGTTACCACACCATTTAATAATAATTGAGTGCTGATTGTTGGAACAACATCAATTGGAGAATTATTTATATATTCATAATCAATACTTTGATTCAATCCATTAGCTTCGGAAGATGCGGTACCTGCACTGAGGTTCTCCTCTGGGTTGGTGATTTTTACTACGGCAATACCATTAGAGTTTGTGAGCGCTGAGGTAACAGACAAACTACCTAGGTCGATAGTGAAGTTTACTCTTATACCGCTAATAGGACTATTTGACTCGTCAAGTAAAGTTGCTTGTAGGGTTATAGTTTCATATTTATCGAAGCTTTGTTGACTATTACCTGAAGATGTTAACGTTACCATAGCAAGAGATGTTGCTATTTGAGGTTGTTCGGTAATATCATCATTTTTTCCTGAGCTTCCGTTACAGCCTGACAATAGTGTTAACCAAGTTAACAACAGTGTTAAATAAAGCGTTTTCATGGAAGCAATCCTTTTGAGGAGATGGTATTTTTTATAAGTTATAAGAATAAAAGTCCTTGTCCTAAAAGTCCATGAATATCAAAGTGATTTCGTTAATCGAGCCTGTTTAAAGGTGTTTTTGTTAAATAAGCAGCGATATTTTTTGCGATGCCATCGAGTAAACGTTGTTGAGCTTGAGTACTTGCCCAAGCAATGTGTGCGGTTATTTTCAAATTATCTAAATGACAGTTTAGTAATGGATGATCTTTTGGTGGTGGTTCACAATCTAGTACATCAAGTACAGCATAGGCGATTTTTTTATTAGTCAGAGCACTGATTAACGCTTGATTGTTAATGATAGCTCCGCGAGCCGTATTAATTAACATGGCGTTTGTTTTCATTAAGTTAAATGCGTCGCTGTTAATGAGATCTTCAGTCTCAATTGTTTGTGGGCAATGCAACGTTAGGATGTCGGCTTGTTGAATAACCTCATCAAACGCTAAACGTCCAACTCTAATGTTTTGAGTATTTGGCCGTTCTGCAATTAACACTGTCATGTTAAAAGCGTTGGCAATATTCGCTACGGCTGCTCCTAAATTACCATAACCAATAATCCCCAATTTTTTGTTAGCCAATTCGGTTATGGCATTGCCGTGATAGCAAAATGTTTGACTTTTTTGCCATAATCCTTGTTCGGTATTGTTATTGTTATGACTTGTTTGGCTGTAGTATTCCAGTATTTGCGCAAATACATATTGAGCTACAGATTGTTGAGCATAACCACTGACATTGGTAACTGCGACTCCTCTTTTTTTAGCAGCAATAATATCGACATTATTACTCCCTGTGGCCGCTATACAAATGAGCTTAAGTTTTGGTAATTGTTGGATAATATTTTCATTTAATACCACTTTGTTAGTGATAATTATTTCTGCATCGATACAACGCTTGATAATTTCATTTGTTTGCGTCGTTGCATAACAAATAAGCTCTGCTACTTGATTTTTTATTGCAGACAAAGATGTTTTGGTATTAAAGGTTTTTTGATCCAAGAAGACAGCGCGCATGAAAAATATAATTCCTATTCTGGTCAATGGAAATAAGCATCAACTATTGGTGTTACTATATATTAGCAACACTCAGTTAACGTCATAAATATTAAAGAATAAAGTTTATCCTGGACGATCGTCCGCTCTTGGACTTGTTAACATTGGTCCATAGTAATAAACAAAAATAGCAAAAGATACAATCCAACAAAAAGCACTAATATCAATAAAAACAGACGTGCTAGCCGGTATAAACCAAGGGCCAAAAGTTCTTATTAATGCTGATATAGTGATTAAAATAAATGCCAATGACATTGCTTTAGGAGGAGATAACGGACGGCCCGTATGACCCAATGATACGCGGGAAATCATTGCCAAAATTAAGCCGCCAATGCCGCCAATAGTCAATAAGTGCCAAATATGGTTACTTGGGACTTGTGGTAGTAAATAACTAATACCAAGTACTATTAGACCAAACCAAATGAATTTTAGTGCCAAATGCAACGACCATAAAAGTGGTATACCTAGTGTTATCCATGGTTTCCAACAAGTCCAGCGAATAGCCTGAAAAATACCGGCTGTAATAAGTAATACAGCAAAAATTATTGGATTAAATCCGATGATAGGGTGAAGCAATAATAAAATCATTAATACGGCTAAGTTACCGTTAGTTAATTTATCTAACCAAGGTGCGGGTAAAGCCTTAGGTGTTTTTGTGCCATTAGCAGTAAACATAGGAGTTACGCGACCAGCCATCACCGAAATAAGAAAAGTAATTAACAAAACAGCGGCATACCCCGCTAAATTAATAGAGAAAATATAGGGCTGTATTATAGCAAGGTGCATTTCTGTATTGGCGAGAGTAAATAAGAGTAATATCGGTATAAAAAATAAATTTCGGTATTGTTTAATCGCAATAATTGGTTTACCTAAAATATAGGCAACCATAGGTAAAAATGCTAAGTCGACTATCATTGATAAGGTTTCACCTAGCAAAACAGGAAACAATAAACTTATTCTACCAAGTAACCATAATGCTAATAGCCCAAAGAGTACCTTACCTTGCACACCACGAATTCCTGTCCAATTTTGAACTGCTGTTAATAAAAAACCAGCGATTATAGCGCCACCAAAACCAAATATCATTTCATGAATATGCCACCAATAACCACCACCTAAAGGCGTGAAATTTAGTACTCCTTTGAGGATGAGCAGCCAGATGGTAATCGCAATGATGCTAAATATGGCACCTGATAGGAAAAAAGGTCTGAACCCTAGTCGTAAAAATGGCAGAATTTTTTGTTCTTTTTGTAAATCGGTAATTTGCATCATGGCATCTAATTGCGCAGTGTTAATTATAAGAAGTATTGTAAGCCATTCATTATTTAAAAACTTGGCTTAAATCAACTTTGTTATTGAATCGGTTTTTCTATTTCATATATTGCATCAGAGATGCTCTCCAATCGATCGGTAAGGATCGCTTGAGCGTCATAAAGACCACGATTATAAAAATGACTGCCCATTTCGTTTGAAATAAAATCAAGAAGAAAATCAGCGTCAAACTGTCCTAATTCATGGTCGAGTTCTTTTAAAAAATAATGCTGCAATTTGATAACTAATTGTTCTTTTTCCTGTGGTGAAAATTTAATGTTTGTCATTGAGCTAACCTAATTTAAACTATACTTGTTGCCAATCAAGATACCTGTTTAAGATTACTTGAGCAATTTCAATATTAATGCAGCGATGTTGTAATGTTTATTTCCTAAAATAGACTATATATCTGTAATGTTTGGATGAAATCAAGGACTTGTCATGGTAACAAAAATAGTAGTCAATAAGAAAAGTTGAGGAGATTTTAGTAAGTGAAAAACTCTTGGTTCCAGTGGTGGCATAGTGATTGTCAATTTTGTCGAAAAGCTCGAATGGTATTATTATGGATAATATTGATGGTGATTGCCGATATGCTGTGGTTTCATTTGCTTATACATTAATACTAGTCTTTAATTTTGATAACTGAGTAGTGTTATTGGAATAAAATATGGGATATCGTTGGACTGACTCGTTAGAATTAGCACTTGATTTAATTGAACTCCATCCTGAAGTAGACCCCATGCAGCTGCATTTTAATGAGTTGATGAATTGGGTTGTTGCTTTAGATAACTTTGACGATGATCCTAAACATTGTGGGGAACGAGTACTTGAAGCCATTCAGTTAGCTTGGATTGCTGAGATGGATTAATATTTCAACGCAATTATAGCTCTTTTATGACAGATCAACCTCATGCTCTTTTTTGTCTATTTGACTTCGTCTATACTGTAATTAATATCAATATTATGAATTATCACAATTCATCAACTAAATTCATCAACTATACAGTAACCGACCCAACTTATGACAAATAATAAAAAACATCCATTATATATTCCCTATTCAGGTCCTACGTTACTAGAAACACCACTACTTAATAAAGGTAGTGCCTTTAGTGCTGAAGAAAGGGTACATTTTAATCTAACGGGCTTGTTACCACCTCGCTATGAAACAATTGATGAGCAAGTTGAACGTGCCTATATGCAATATAGTAGTTTTCAAAATGACCTAAATAAACATATTTATTTACGTGCCATTCATGATAATAACGAAACGTTATTTTTTAAATTAGTACAAGCACATTTGGCCGAAATGATGCCAATTATTTATACGCCAACAGTAGGTGATGCTTGTGAGCAATTTTCTGATATTTACCGTAGTTCTCGCGGTTTATTTATTTCCTATGAAGATCGTCATCAAATGGATGATATCTTAAGAAATGCGACTAAAAATAAAGTAAAAGTTATTGTGGTAACAGATGGCGAACGCATCTTGGGACTAGGTGATCAAGGAATTGGCGGCATGGGGATACCAATTGGTAAATTATCTCTTTATACCGCATGTGGTGGAATAAGCCCTGCCTATACGTTACCTGTGATGCTCGATGTTGGTACAAACAATGAAAAGCTTCTTGCAGATCCTATGTATATGGGCTGGCGTCATAAGCGTATTGGTCAAGACGAATATAACGAATTTGTTGATTTATTTATTAATGCAATAAAGCGTCGTTGGCCTCATGTATTATTGCAATTTGAAGATTTCGCTCAGCCTAATGCAACGCCTTTACTTAACCGTTATCGTGATGAAATCTGCTGTTTTAATGATGATATTCAAGGGACTGCAGCGGTAACCGTTGGTTCATTATTAGCCGCTTGCCGCACTAAACAAGTGAAGTTATCAAACCAAAAGGTCGCTTTTGTAGGTGCCGGTTCTGCAGGTTGTGGTATTGCAGAACAAATAATTATACAAATGATTAGTGAAGGTATTTCTGCAGAGCAAGCGCGTGGTCAAGTTTATATGATTGACCGTCATGGTTTGTTAACTGAAGGCATGGAAGGGCTGAGAGACTTTCAAGCTAAGCTTGTCCAGCCTAAGTCAGCATTAGTCAATTGGCAATCTGATAATGACTATGCCTCTTTATTGGAGGTGATGAATGAGGCTCATCCTGATATTTTGATCGGTGTTTCAGGTGTTGCGGGCTTATTTACGGAAGAAATTATCCGAGCAATGAAACAACATTGTGATTTACCTATTATCTTTCCATTGAGCAACCCCATTAAACAAGTTGAAGCAACACCGGAACAAGTAATTAATTGGACAAATGGCGAAGTTATTATAGCCACTGGCAGTCCCTTTAAGCCTGTAGTGTTTGATGGTAAAACTTACCCGATAGCACAATGTAATAATAGTTATATATTCCCAGGCTTAGGTTTGGGTGTTGTGTCCGCAAATATTAATAAGATAACTGATGAAATGTTATTAGTAACAAGCGAAATACTTGCTGAAGCATCACCTCTTGCTAATACTGGTGAAGGTGAGTTATTACCACCTTTAACTTCTATAGCAAATTTAAGTAAAAAAATAGCTTTTGCTGTTGCCAAGGTAGCTTTCGAGCAAAAATTGGCTTTGGAAATCACTGATGAAATGCTTGTCGCTAAGATTGAAAGAAACTTCTGGCACCCAGAGTACAGACAATATCGCCGTATAAGCTTATAGAACTATCTGTTTATAGCTAATAACCATAAAGAGTAAACGTGTAAATTATTCGTTTACTCTTTTCTATAAAGGTCCTATTTTGTAAGATAGCCTATCTATTTAACATCTATTGGTTGCAATTCATTCGAAAAAGCGTAAAATACGCGAGCTTTTCTGTCGCTTAGTGACAGGAAGTGTCTGGAAAATTCGTTTTAACACTTTAAATAATAGAGGACGATATGGTTACCATTCGTTTAGCTCGTGGTGGCGCTAAAAAGCGTCCATTCTATCAGGTTGTTGTTGCAGATAGCCGTAACTCTCGCGATGGTCGTTTCATCGAGAAAGTTGGTTTCTTCAACCCTACAGCACAAGGTCAATCGGAAAAATTACGTTTAGACCTAGACCGTGTCAACCATTGGGTTGGTCAAGGTGCAACTGTATCTGATCGTGTGGCCAAATTAGTTAAAGATGCTCAAGCAGCAGCTTAATTAAATTGGTAGGTTTTAGGAGTTGTCGTGGAAGAAATAAGTAAAGAAATCATCCTTGGTAAAGTAGGCGCAGTTTACGGAATTAAGGGCTGGTTGAAAATTCATTCATTCACAGATGAACAAGAAGCCATACTAGACTATTTTCCTTGGTCTTTAAAATTAGGAAATAACAAACAATCAGTTGAAATAGTTGATTGGCGTAAACACAGTAACGGACTTATTGTTCAGATAGCTGGAATTGATGATCGCGATATAGCTCAAAAGCTTGTTGGATCAGAAATTATAGTGAATGAAAGCATGTTAAGTGACTTACCCGACGGGGAATTTTACTGGCGTGATTTGATAGGAATGACTGTTGTCACTGACAAAGGTTATGACCTTGGTCAAGTTTCCGACATAATGGAAACTGGCGCTAACGATGTATTGGTTGTTAAGGCAAATATGAAAGATGCATTTGGTAAAAAAGAAAGGTTAATTCCTTACTTATTTGAACAAGTTATTCTTTCTGTAAGCCAAGAAAATAAACAAATTTGTGTTGACTGGGACCCAGGTTTCTAACTTGAGTGATCGTATCGTAGAAAACAAACTTTGGATTGGGGTGATAAGCCTTTTTCCTGAAATGTTTGATGCAATTACAGAGTATGGGGTGACAGGCCGAGCGATCCGTAATGGCTTAATTGAATTTCATAAATGGAATCCAAGAGACTTTACACATGATCGACATCGCACCGTTGATGACCGTCCTTATGGCGGAGGTCCGGGTATGTTGATGATGGTACAACCGCTACAAGATGCCATTCGTGCTGCACGTACTGCAGCACAAAAGAATGCATCTCTTAACGGTAGAGGAAAAGCTAAGGTCATATATTTATCACCTCAGGGACGAAAATTGGACCAAGCTGGTGTACGCGAATTAGCACAACATGACCAACTGATATTTATAGCAGGACGTTATGAAGGCATTGATGAGAGATTAATTGAGTCGGATATCGACGAAGAATGGTCTGTCGGAGATTATGTTTTAAGTGGTGGAGAACTCCCCGCAATGAACGTAATTGATGCCGTAGCACGATTTGTGCCGGGTGTATTAGGACATAATCAATCTGCTGAGCAAGATTCTTTCTCGGACGGTTTATTAGATTGCCCTCATTATACAAGGCCAGAGGTTTTTGATGATACTTCAATAGAGGGAAAGTCAGTACCTAAAGTGCTATTAAGTGGTAATCACGAACATATAAGGCAATGGCGTCAGTTTAAGTCACTAGAAAGAACATGGACTAGAAGACCAGAACTATTAACTAACCTAGCTCTGACAGCAGAACAAAAGAAAATGCTTACTTCTATTAAAGAAGAAAGTAAATAACGTTGTTGATGACTGTGAACCCTAGGAAGAAGGTATTATGAGTAAAATTATTGATATGCTCGAAAAAGAGCAGATGAAACAAGATGTACCAGCATACGCACCAGGCGATACTGTTGTAGTACAAGTAAAAGTTACAGAAGGTGATAAATCACGTCTTCAAGCATTTGAAGGTGTTGTTATTGCTGTTAAAAACCGTGGCATCAATTCTGCATTCACTGTTCGTAAAATCTCGAATGGTGTTGGTGTAGAACGTGTATTCCAGACACATAGCCCTATTGTTGATTCTATTGAAATCAAACGTCGCGGTGATGTTCGTCAAGCTAAACTTTACTACTTACGTGAACTTTCTGGTCGTAAAGCACGTATTAAAGAAAAATTAGGTAAAAAATAATTTTTATTAATTAAAAATTATCAATAAGCTTGAAAGAAAACCTGTGTAGGAAACTACGCAGGTTTTTTATATTTAGGATGAACAGTAGACGTTATGTCATCGCTGCGCATTGGTATTTATGTCATTGCAGCAGTAGTAATCCCATATACGTCGATGACAAAAAGTGACGATGTTCAGAATAAAAGATCGTATAAAAAAGAGTAAGTATTAGTCTCCAATTACACAAATTATTTGAATATCTCAAACCGACCAATCATCTAGCCTTACATTGCTTATATAAATGCAAGTACTTAGACTTTGTTTGGGACCAAATATTGTGATTATATTCCAATAGCCTGTTATTTCTCAATCAAATGCTTTGAACTTGAAAACCTAATTTCAGTGAATTTTGCTCTATTAAGCAAGTCAGTATTAATTCCAATCAGATAAGTTATTCCATTCTTTTTCAGTAGCAATCTTAGTTTGATGTTCCATAATCGTTAGCCATTTTCCACTCTTTTTGATATTTAAGTCTTCAAAGTGAGCGAAAACCACAGTTTCTTTTCCTAAATTGTCAACGGTACTATAACGATAGATTCCAGATTCAAATGCTGTTGTCTTATTGACGATTCTATTTACGAAGCGGAACTTTACACGAGCATGACCACCATCTTTTTGTAATTTCTCTCCTTCTTTTTTCCAGCGCTTAAGTACAGATTTTATGGGGGTCGACTTCTTTGCTGTAACAATGACGGCATCAGGGTGATAAGAGCTGCCCATACGTTCAAAATCAACATCCTGTACGGTTTCAATTATCGTACGGTATAAAAAATCAGTCTCATATTTTTTTTGCTGATGTGCAGTGACAAAGGGAGATAAACTTAAAGTTAACAATAAAGTAGTTACAATTTTTTTCATTTTTTTCTTATATTAAATATGTTGATACTGCTAATGTATCTTTGTAACTTAAAATGAGCAATATTAATAACCCATCATATTCATTAACTAAGAATATGGATTTGCTCTTAACTATCCTAGAAACCATTAAACTTTGTGAATATTAATTACAAACGATCAATATAATTTATTAGCATTGCTAAATGACAGCGTTGTCAATTATGGGTGTCAGTGTTAATGTAACCATAAATTAGAATGAAATATCATTAATAAAACAAAAAACATTAGGCTTTAGTTGAGTAGTTTAACGAACCTCGTTCCTATATGATGTTGCCACGTTTGTTAAATATTTTAAGTAGCACGCTATTATTGAGCCTAAAATTTTTAGTAACTAAAAATCAAAGTAAGAAATGAAGGACTGCACATGCAAGAATTAAAAAATTGTTATTCCATCTCAGAAAAAGCAAAAGCGCATACTTATATAAATACTGCAACTTATGATTCAATGTATACACAATCAATTGAACAGCCGGAAATATTTTGGGCAGAACAAGCAAATAAATTTCTTGATTGGTATCAACCTTGGGATAGCGTTATTAATGCTGACTTAACGACTGCCGATATTAAGTGGTTCTCAGGTGCTAAATTAAATGTCAGCTATAACTGTATTGATCGCCACTTAGCAACTAAAGCCAATGATACTGCGATTATTTGGGAAGGAGACGATCCAAGTGATGATAAAAAAATTACTTATCAAGAACTACATGATCATGTGTGTCGTTTTGCAAATCTATTAAAAGCTCGGGGTGTAAAAAAGGGCGACCGCGTTTGTATTTATATGCCGATGATTCCCGAAGTTGGTTATGCAATGTTAGCTTGTGCACGAATTGGTGCAGTTCACTCAGTTATTTTTGGAGGTTTCTCAACAGAAGCTATTCGTTCTCGCGTTGTAGATGCTGATTGTCAGGTGGTCATTACTGCTGATGAAAGTTTACGAGGTGGCCGAGTTATTCCTTTAAAAGCAAATGTTGACGCGGCAGTTGTTGATTGTCCAAACGTGCATTCCGTTATTGTTGTTGCTCGTACGGGTGGCGATATTCATTGGAATGACAGTATTGATATTAGCTATGAGGAAGAAGTCGCTAAATTACCTGCTATTTGTAAACCTGAAGTCATGGACGCGGAAGACCCGCTTTTTATTTTATATACCTCAGGTTCAACAGGAACACCAAAAGGTGTTTTACATACTTGTGGTGGTTATTCACTTTATGCAGCAATGACTCACAAATATGTATTTGATTACAAAGACGGTGAAGTTTATTGGTGTACGGCTGATGCCGGTTGGATTACTGGTCATTCTTATATCTTTTATGGTCCATTAGCAAATGGTGCTACGACGCTTGTTTTTGAAGGCGTTCCAACTTACCCTGATGCTGGCCGTTTCTGGCAAGTATGTGATAAACATCAAGTTAACGTTTTTTATACGGCGCCAACAGCAATACGCGCTTTGATGAGTGTAGGTGATGAATTGGTTGAACAAGCTGATTTATCTTCTTTGCGTATATTAGGAACGGTAGGTGAACCCATAAATCCTGAAGCATGGCATTGGTATTATGAAGTTGTAGGTAAAAGTAAATGCCCTATTGTTGATACTTGGTGGCAAACAGAAACGGGTGGCATCATGATTACTTCATTACCTGGCGCTGTTGATATGAAACCGGGCGCGGCTGGTAAACCCTTTTTCGGTGTTCAACCCGCACTATTTGATAAAGACGGTAATACACTTGAAGGAGAAAACCAAGGTCTATTGGTAATGACGGGAAGTTGGCCAGGACAGTTACGTACAGTATTTGGCGATCATGAACGATTTTATCAAACGTACTTTAGCCAATATCCGGGAAATTACTTTACAGGTGATGGTGCCAAACGCGATGAAGACGGATTCTATTGGATCACAGGCCGTGTTGATGATGTATTAAATGTCTCAGGACATCGATTAGGAACAGCTGAAATTGAAAGTGCTTTAGTACTTCATCCTGCTGTTGCAGAAGCCGCTGTTGTAGGGTATCCACATGAGATTAAAGGGCAGGGGATTTACGCTTATGTGACTTTAATGAATAATGCCACGGAGTCTGCAGCATTAATTAGAGAACTAATAGATTTTGTTGCGAATGAATTAGGTCGCTTTGCTAAACCTGACTATATTCAATATGCGCCGGGTTTACCTAAGACACGTTCTGGTAAAATTATGCGCCGCATTTTACGTAAGATTGCAGAAAATGATCTCGATACATTGGGAGATACCTCTACGTTGGCAGATCCGGGAGTTGTTGATAACTTGGTCAACAACAGAATCGTACATAATTAAATAGTAGCTAAACGTAAAAAGGCGCCTTATGGCGCTTTTTTTATGTGTAGGATGTACAGTAATTCATGGTTGCATAAATTTATAAGAGTGATGATGTAGATAAAATAGACATACCAAGAGATATTGGCTTTATCTATAAAAGAGGCTTTA
>Ga0209396_1000138_pt1 | contig 96841 bp, 94 predicted proteins | sample GOMGulsemesocosm_6_FD_184638 | JGI IMG/M metagenome (GOLD analysis project Ga0209396, IMG submission 184638) | Methane-oxidizing microbial communities from mesocosms in the Gulf of Mexico - GOM8C Gulf of Mexico (SPAdes) (version 2) | ecosystem: Environmental > Aquatic > Marine > Cold seeps... | reverse complement strand
GACATACCGTTCATCCTGAACATGGTCTCTCTTTCACATCCATGTGACCGAGACATACCGTTCATCCTGAACATAAAAAAACCGCGATGCCTAGGCTGTCGCGGTTTTGTTTTCAGCAATTAACAGAGCATAATTTCTGTTAAACGAAATTAATACTTAACTATTCAGCATTGCTCTAACTTGGCCACTTACGGCGCCTAAGTCAGCCTTTCCTTGCATCGCTGGTTTTAATATTGCCATCACTTTACCCATATCAGCCATTGATGCTGCATCGGTTTTTGTAATCGCGTTATTAATTAGTTGATTAATTTCTTCACTGTTTAGAGGTTGAGGTAAAAACGTTTCAAGAGCTTCTACTTCAGCAGCTTCTTTAGCAGCTAACTCATCTCGACCACCATCTGTAAACATTTTGATAGATTCTTTACGTTGCTTAACCATTTTGGTCAGCACAATAAGAATATTATCATCTGTTGGTTCGATATTGTGATCAATTTCAGCTTGTTTAATTGCTGACAATGCCATGCGAATAACTCCAAGACGTAATTTGTCTTTGGCACGCATAGCATTTTTCATTTCATCTTTTAGTTGACTAAGTAGACTCATTAAGTTGACTCAGTAGACTTAAGTAATACTAAGATATTCTTAGTACATACGAACGCGACGAGCGTTCTCACGAGAAACTTTTTTAGCAGCACGTTTAACCGCGGCAGCTTTCTTACGTTTACGTTCCCAAGTTGGCTTTTCATAACATTCGCGACGACGAACTTCTGAAAGGATTCCTGCTTTTTCACATGAACGTTTAAAACGACGTAGTGCTACGTCAAATGGTTCGTTTTCTCTTACTTTAATTACTGGCATTTTTGTCTTTAACCTTAGTCTTTATCTATATGATTGGTGATTAATCTCAGCAATAGTGCCTCGAATTCACCCGCTCTATCAAAATTGGGTGACATATTCTAATGCGAACTGCTTTGCAATGTAAAGTAATAATAAGATTAAAGGTGGAGAATTAAACTAATGGTAGGTAAAATCGGCGTGTTTAAGAATATTTTATAAGAGGAATGACGGCAAATGCGTATTTTGGGTATTGAAACTTCATGTGATGAAACGGGCATAGCTATTTATGATGATGGTCTAGGTGATTTACCTGAAGGAATAGTTGCGCATCGTTTATATAGTCAAATAGCCGTTCATGCAGATTATGGTGGAGTGGTACCAGAACTTGCTTCACGTGATCATGTTCGTAAGACTATTCCTTTAATTAAGGAAGTACTTAGTGAGGCTAATTTAACTCCTGACGATTTAGATGGTGTTGCATATACCGCAGGCCCAGGTTTAGTCGGAGCATTATTAGTGGGGTGCTCTATTGGTCGAAGTTTGGCTTATGGTTGGAACTTACCGGCTGTTCCTGTACATCATATGGAAGGACATTTATTAGCTCCGATGCTTGAAGACGATAAACCTGATTTTCCTTTTGTCGCGTTGTTGGTTTCTGGTGGGCATACCATGTTAGTGCGTGTTGATGGTATTGGTCATTATGAATTATTAGGTGAATCTGTTGATGACGCCGCAGGTGAAGCATTTGATAAAACAGCAAAATTATTAGGTTTGGATTATCCAGGAGGTCCTGTATTAGCTAAAATGGCTGAATCAGGCGTTGCAGGACGTTTTAAGCTGCCACGACCTATGACTGACAGGCCAGGACTTGATTTTAGTTTTAGTGGTTTAAAAACAGCGGCATCAACAGCCATACGTAAAGAAAAAGCAAAGGGTGATATGGATGAACAAACTCATGCCGATATTGCCTATGCCTTTCAAGAAGCCGTTGTTGATACTTTAGCAATAAAATGTCGTCGGGCGCTTAAGCAATGCCAGCTAAAACGATTGGTTATAGCCGGTGGTGTCAGTGCTAATACAGTGTTGCGAGAAAAGCTTGCGATGATTACTCAAAAACTTGGTGGTGAAGTGTATTATCCTCGTCCTGAGTTTTGTACTGATAATGGTGCGATGATTGCTTACGCTGGCTTACAACGATTAAAGGCAGGAACCGATGCCGATTTAACCTTTAAAGCTAATCCACGGTGGCCATTAGATACTTTGGATGCAATATAAGTAGTTCGCTCTTTATAAAGGCCTATAATTTAAATTTTTGTTGAAATTTTACTTTCTGTGCCTTTAATTAGACGAATAATATTTTCTCTATGGCGAAAAATAATTAGTGAAGAAAGCATGATAACTGGGTATACATAAATTGGTTTGATTAACCAAGTATATATAGGGGCAAGGCTAACCGTAATAATCGCAGCTAAGCTTGAATATCTTGTTGTTTTAGCAACGATTAGCCAAGTTACGATGAGTAATCCCCCTAGACTTAAGCCAATGGGTAATAATACTCCAAATGCAGTGGCTACTGCTTTTCCTCCCTTAAAGTTAAAGAATATTGGATACATATGCCCTAGGCAAGCAGCTATACCAATAATCCCTAATGAAATAGGTTCAATACCAAGAAAGTAAGCAATCCATACAGGGGTTGTACCTTTGACGATATCAAAGATGAGTACGGCAATAGCGGTAGGTCTATTACTCATCCGTAAAATATTGGTCGCTCCAGGATTTTTAGAGCCGACAGTTCGTGGGTCAGGTTGTTTTAATAACTTACATATCAAAATAGCACTGGATATCGAGCCAATGAAATAGGCGAGAACGGTTATTAAAAATGTCATCATTAAAAGAGAAATGGTTAACTACTCATAAACGTTGGTGTCAATTATATTTATTGTATATTTAACGATCGAACAAGCCAAGAAAATAACTGGTCAATCTGTTAATTCGTTGTGTATGACTAGTTTTTCTCTACTCGCGGAGGTAAACTCGCCTCTATATTTGAACAGTTTGTGTATTTGATTAGCAATGGATAAAGTTTTTATCAATGGTTTGAGTATTCAAACCACAATTGGTTTTTATCAATGGGAAAAAGAAATAAAGCAGACCTTGATTATCGACCTTGTGATGGGATGGGATACAGCTAAAGCCGCTGAAAATGATGAGCTGGCAAAAACCCTTGATTATGCAGAAATTTCTGAACATATAGCGATATTTGCAAATGAAAATCCTGTCGATTTATTAGAAACACTTGCTGAACGATTAGCACAGCATTTAATTTCTCACTATCAGATACCTTGGTTAAACTTAAAAATCGGTAAGCCAGGGGCGATACATAATGCCAAATCTGTGGGCGTTGAAATAGAGCGGAGCTCAAAAATTTAATGGCACATGTTTATATTTCGCTAGGCAGCAATATCAACCGGGAACATTATGTTGTGCAAGGTCTTAACGCCTTAGAAGTGGAATTTGGAAAATTAAGCTTATCATCATTATTTGAAAGTGAGTCTATCGGCTTTGATGGTGCTCCCTTTTACAATATGGTTATTGGTATTATTACTGGGCAGTCTATAGATACAGTGACGACAGTATTACGAAACATTGAATATACTCATGGCCGAATGACTAATGCAAAGAAATTCAGCCCTCGGACACTCGATTTAGATTTATTATTGTTTGATGATCTAATTTTATCCACGCCTGCACAAATCCCTAGAGATGAAATAACTAAAAATGCCTTTGTGCTTTGGCCCTTGGCTGAGCTTGTTCCAGATAGAGAGCATCCTATTCTTCGATTAACGTATCAAGAGCTTTGGCAAGCTTTTAATAAAGGCAGTCAGCAGTTACGAAAAGTACCTCTTAACTGGCAATCAATACAGGATTAAAGCAACAGATGACCACAGTAGAAATATTAATTTTGGCAATAATGCAAGGGTTAACAGAGTTTTTGCCAATATCGAGTTCAGCACATTTAATTTTGCCTTCCGCAATTTTTGGGTGGAAAGATCAAGGCTTAGCGTTTGATGTCGCAGTACATGTAGGAACGTTATTAGCGGTACTACTTTATTTTCGTAAAGAAGTTGGTTGTATGGCTGTTGCTTGGGTAGGCAGTATAAAAGGGGAGCGAGATAACTTTGATGGTAAGCTTGCATGGTGGATAATATTTGCAACGATCCCAGCTGGATTGTTTGGTTTACTAGGTAAAGACTTTATTGAGGAAAACTTGCGTAGTGCCTTGGTAATAGCAGCAACAACGCTTCTTTTTGGCGTTTTACTTGGTTTTGCTGATATTAAGGCGGGTAAAAGAACAGCGGAAGAAAATGTAGATATTGAAAAACTTGGTTTTAAAGGTGCGATGTTAATCGGACTCGCTCAGGCTGTTGCATTAATTCCGGGAACATCTCGTTCAGGTATTACGATGACAATAGGTTTAATGTTGGGATTAAGTAGAGATAATGCCGCGCGTTTTTCATTTTTGTTATCGATACCTGCCATTGCCATGGCAGGAAGTTATTTAACACTGAAATTAATATTGTCAACGGAAGGTGTTGACTGGCAGGCAATAGGCTTAGGCAGTGTAATATCTTTTGTGAGTGCTTATGCATGTATACATTACTTTTTAATATTGTTAGAAAAGTTGGGTATGATGCCATTTGTGATTTATCGTATGGTTTTAGGTTTTGGTTTACTTTGGTTTGTTTTAAGTTAAATAAATTATTAGTTCGCTTTTTTCAATTTTCTTTTATGAGACTTAACAAATACGTCGTTATTGTTGAGTCGTCCTCATTTTTTGACTAACTATCCATTATTAACTTTCACACAAATCTAATTGTTTGCACTTTACGTTAACGTCAAATAAAGGGTGAATAACCTTGTATCTTTGTTTATTATATATTCATATGAATAATACCTTAGTGAGTAAGTGTGATGGATCTTTCGTTAACAGAAGAACAAGCCATGATCCAAGCAATGGCGAAAAAATTTGCGGAAACTGAGTTAGCTCCTGTTGCAGCAGAGCTTGATGAAACACAGAACCAAGAAAAATTCTTAATAAATTTAGCTCAATTAACAGAGCTTGGTTTCATGGGACTTAATATTAAAGCTGAATATGGCGGTGTTGAAGCAGGTTCTGTTGCTTTTAGTTTGGCAATAACAGAAATCGCCAAGGCGTGTGCCTCTACAGCTGTCACTACGTCGGTTACGAATATGGTCGCCGAAGTTATTCAAGCTGTTGGTAACGAGCAACAAAAACAAAATTACTTGCCTAAATTGTGTAGTGGAGAATATCGTGCGGGAGGATTTTGTTTAACTGAAAGCAGCGCCGGCTCAGATCCTGCGGGAATGAAAACAAGTGCCGTGAAAGATGGCGAAGACTATATTCTAAATGGCAGTAAACTATTTATCACTAGTGGTAGCTTTGCTGATTTATTTGTTGTTTGGGCGGTAACCGATGCAGAAGCACCTAAAGGAAAAGGTATTTCCTGCTTTTTAGTCGAAGGTAATACTGCAGGTATTACGATTGGTAAAGCTGAAGAAAAAATGGGACAAAAAGCCTCACCCACCAATGAAGTTCATTTTCAAAATTGCCGTATTCCTGTTTCTGCGATGATAGGGCAAGAAAATAAAGGATTTTCTGTTGCTGTAGGTGAGTTAGCAGGTGGTCGTATTGGTATAGGATCACTGGCATTAGGCATTGGCATGGCTGCAATGGATTATGCGCGTCAATATCTCACTGAACGTAAACAATTTGGCCAACCGTTAGCAAATTTACAAGGATTACAGTGGAAATTAGCCGAGCGCTATACTGAACTTGAAGCTGCGCGTTTATTGTTAATGCAAGCAGCATATACTAAAGAGCAAGGGTTACCTTTTGGCAAAGCGGCATCTATGGCAAAACTCTTTGCTGCTGAAAAGGCAAATACAGCATGTTATGACGCTTTGCAGATGATGGGCGGTGCAGGTTATATCAAAGAGTATCCCCTTGAGCGGATGGCACGAGATGTACGTGTGACTTCCATTTATGAAGGCACAAGTGAAATTCAAAAAGTGATTATCGCACGTGCTTTATTAAGCGAAATATCTTAAAAAAGTCGTCGGTAATTTGCCAATGGAAGCCGACAATCATTTTATTGTCGGCTTTTTTATCTTTACACTTGTAACTTTCTTGTTTTGCCCCAAAATATTAATGATAAAAGATTAATTGGAATACATCGTGACGCCAAACACTGTAGTAATTACATTAGAAAATTTTCAACAAGTTATCCTTGAAGATTCAAAGTCGACATTAGTACTTGTTGATTTTTGGGCTGATCAAGTACCTGAAAGTATTGAATTAAGAAATAAGTTAATCGCAAAGGTTAGCCCTTTTCCTGAACATATGCTTATGGCAACGGTAGACTGTCAGACTCAACAACAAATAGCTCAACAGTTTGGTATAGAAGGTTTACCAACTGCTGTATTAGTAAAAGATGGACAACCTATAGATGGTTTAACCGGTCCACAAACCGATGACAGTATTCAAGAGTTTTTGGATAAGCATTTGCCTAAACCACAAGACACCCTATTGAAACAAGCCAAAGATGCCATTGCTGAAAACGAAATAGCTCAAGCGTTTACATTAGTTACTCAGGCTTATCAATTGGATAATAAACGGACTGATATTAAACTGGTTATGGCTGACGTTTATATACAAACAGGTAAAATCAATGAAGCTGAGGCTTTATTGTCTACCATATTGATGGTGGATCAGGACAGTGAATACCAAGCCGTTATGTCAAAACTGGAATTGGCAAGCCAAGCTGCAGATTCTCCTGAAATTCAAGCGTTGGAAGTACAACTTAAAAATGATGAGAATAATGTTGAATTGCAGCATCAACTTGCGGCGCAGTATAGCCAAGTTAACCGAAATGAAGAGGCTTTAACTCTACTCTTTAGATTAATGCAAAAAGGTAGTTCTGACGATACCAGTAAAGAGCTGTTTCTTGATATATTAAAAGCTCTTCCTGAAGGTGATCCTCTAGCAAATAAGTTTAGACGTAAACTTTATACCTTAATGTACTAAGTGTGTTATATACACATCACACTTCGAGATACAGATTTCAGCAAGTCGAAAAGGGTTAGCTACAAGGCATTGATTGAAGAGAATAGTCATTCTATTGTCTAAATCAATAACGCAGGAGATGACCCTTTATCGCCTTGCCCGAAGGGAGCTAAGCTAGAAAACCAGCTCAGCGTTGCGATACTTGATAAGGGAAGAACCATTATCATCGCATCACGCCTTGATCTGGTTTCCTAGCTTAGCTCTGAAACTGCATCTTGAAGTGCGATGGGTATACAAGCAGCCTAAATTACCGATAAATTATTTAAGCTTGCTTGCAAATGTTTTTCTAAATTTTGCTAATTTAGGCGATACAACTGCTTGGCAATATTGATTTTCTGGATTTTTTGCAAAATAACCTTGATGCAAATCTTCACCGCAATGAAATTTTTCTGCTTTGATAACTTGAGTAACAACAGGATCAGACCAAATCTGCTGATCATTAATCTCTTTAATAATAGTAACTGCGGCCACGTCTTGTTCAGGAGTATGAAAAAATATTGCTGAACGATATTGGCTACCTACATCATTACCTTGTCGATTCAATTGTGTAGGATCGTGTAGTGCAAAAAATATCTCCAGTATTTCTCGGTTGTTAATTATTTCAGGATCAAAGGTTAATTGTACAACTTCAGCATGCCCAGTTGTGCCTGAACATACACTTTCATAATGAGGTTGCTCTGTAGTGCCTCCCATATAACCAGAAATAGCACTCAATATTCCTTGTACATTATTAAAAGCTGACTCAATACACCAAAAACAGCCGCCAGCTATGGTGATTTTTTGATCTGACTTGGACATTATTCACTCCGAAAGGACTAGTAGATTGATAATTATAATTAATTAACGCCTAGATAAACAGTGGATTTATTCGAATTAGCATCAATATAAAATATAGGCTGTTTACCTTTTAAAGGTTATACGCAATATGTTGATGAAATCTTGTTAATAATTCATCTTTGTTTTGTGGTATTTCTAATTCGCTAGCCAATAATCGCATGGCTTGTTCAATTTGATTGGCAAACCGACCAAATCCATATTCATTGATGTTTTCAGAGGTAGCGACAAATATCAGCTGAACATTATTGACAAGTTCGTCAGCTTTCCATTTACTCAACAATCCACAAGGGCTTTGTTCAGGGTTATAACCGAGCATCTGTAATTCACCCATTTTTGAAACTATTTCATGTAGGCTATGGCGTACAATAGGAACTAAACCATTGGCTATTAAGGCGCCATTATTTAAATTAAAACGTTTAGCAACAAAAGTAAAAGTATCAGTTAGGTAGGTATATAGAGGGTTGTACGGATCTGTTGAGTTGGGATCTATATCAACAAGTTTTAAAATACGATTATTGATTTCTATATTAATCACCGCATATGTCATTGCAGAATGAGCCTCCGGCAATATTACATTCTGGCTAAGGTATCTTGTTGCAACAGCTCTTAATTTATGTGCTTGGGTATTAATACATCCTTTATTCTTTGCGAAAATATCGTAGGTCATGTGTTGGTGATCTCTTAAGCGAATACCATCATTTGTGAAAGAGAGCTTTTCTTGTAATACCTGTAACACCTTACGTACTTTGCTATGAAAACTCGCTGAATTGATACGAATGTCGTCACCAGTAGCTAAAAATAATAAAGATATTTTTTTCGCTCTAAGACCTGCATCAAAAAAAGAATTTTGTAATTGATGTAATTTAGGGTCGTAATAAAAAAGTATTTGTTGGCTCGTTTGCCATTGATGCATCTCTTGGCTATAACGAACGCGCACTAGTTTATCATTGGCAATAAATACCGAACTACTAATTTCAAATTGATTGCTGAGCGTAAATAATAACTCAGATAATTGTTGATAGAAGTGAAAATATGGCTGCTTGTTTTGCAGAGAAATATTCGGTGATATTAATTGTATGAGCTTATCTGAAATTATAAACTCGGCTAAAAGGTATTGATTGTCTCGAGCATTTGATGGAATGTAGGTTTTGTGTGAAGCGCTACGTTTTCTGACGATTGACATACTTTTCCCTGTGATATTCGACAAATTTTGGAAGCAGTATAAATGTGATATATGACAATTTTATGTCGCTAACATCGACAGAAAGCTTAAAGAGGGAAAGTTTTAGAGATTATTTTCTGTGGTGTGGTCAGTCGATAGCGTTTACATAGCATAATAAAGCTATCGACTTATGCTATTCACATATTAAGTTCGCGCTGTAACTTCTAATAAGTGGTAGCCAAATTGTGTTTTAACCGGGCCTTGTACGGTATTTAAATCGGCACTAAAAACAACCTCATCAAATTCAGGAACCATTTGACCGCGGCCAAATGAACCTAAATCACCACCTTGACTTTTTGATGGGCAATTTGAGTGTTCCTGGGCAACTTCTGCGAAATCTGCGCCATTTTCGATTTGTGTTTTTAGTGTTAAACACTGTTCTTCGGTGTCAACTAATAAGTGACGTGCTGATGCTTGAGTCATTGTATTCTCTATCTTGTTAAATTCGGCTAAACAATAACTTACTTTTACTCAAAATAAAAGGCGTAGCAGCTATGTCTTAAACTACAAGTATTAAAGAAAAAACGAGAATAACTAATTTTTAATATGAGATGTTTTGATCAATATAAAATATTCCTAGACCAGAATAATGGAGATAAGAATTATGGAATATTCAAAAGTTATACGCGTATGCTTTTTATGTAAAAGCTAGGTAAATATACTTGTAGTCGATGAAAGATAAATTATTAATTGAAGATTTTTCAATAGTAAGTGATTCTTCTTAGCTACTTTTGTCATACTACTGCTTAATATAACATGATAGATGAGGGGGTTGATTAGCTGGCTGTACACGTATGTCCCTTTTTTCACTTAGTTAGGTTATGTTGGGATAGATATACTTCTTTAATAAGTTATTGATTTTAAATGTATTAAGGTCGTTAGGTGATTGGGGGTTGTTATGTCGAGTTGTCCAGTGAGATAAACCTGAATGGTATAATACAAATTAAAAGTAAAAACTTTCAAACTTTTTACTCTGCTATCTCTACATTAGTAATATCGATAAAATATTTAATAAACATTATAGGATGATATGTGTTTGAACGAAGTGATGAAACGCTAGTAAAGCAGGCGCTAAACGGTAAAAAATCTGCGTGGATCACACTTGTAAAGCGCTATGAAAAAAATCTATATAACTATACGTTACGTATGGTAAGTAACCCAGATGATGCCATGGATTTGATGCAAGATGTTTTTATGGCTGTTTTTCGAAATTTAGCAACGTTTAGAGGGGAAAGCCCATTTAAAGGTTGGATGTTTAAAATAGCCCACTATCGTTGTATTGAATTCTATCGTCGAAAACGACCGACTCAATCGTTGGACGATGTACCTGAACAAGAAGAAGTGGATGATGTTTGTCCTGAACAGCAAGTTGTATATGGTCAGCGTGCTGATGCATTACACCAAGCGGTACAGTGCTTACCTGTGAACCAAAAATTAGTAGTTGAATTGAAATTTTTTCAACATTGTACATTTGATGATATTGCGATTCAGTTGGGAATATCAGTGAATACAGTAAAGTCGCGTTTATATAGCGCACTAGATAAATTGAAAGGTAAGTTGGAGTTTGACTATGTTTGATAAAATGACATCGTCGAATAAAGAATCTACTGATAAGAATCAGCGTCAAATAAGCAGTCCTTTGATAAAAATAAACAAAGTCTTCTTATTTAACATCCTAGATAAATTGAAAGGTAAGTTGGAGTTTGACTATGTTTGATAAAATGACAACGTCGAATAAAGAATCTACTGATAAGAATCAGCGTCAAATAAGCAGTCCTTTGAATAAAAGAACCAAAGTCTTCTTATTTAGCACACGAGATAAATTGAAAGGTAAGTTGGAATTTGACTATGTTTGATAAAATGACAACGTCGAATAAAGAATCTACTGATAAGAATCAGCGTCAAATAAGCAGTCCTTTGATAAAAATAAACAAAGTCTTCTTATTTGACATACGAAGTAAATTGAAAAGTAAGTTGGAGTTTGCTTATGTCGAATAATGAATCTTCGGATAAAAAAGCAGCATCAAATAAAGACGGTGTTTCTGATAAAGAGTTAGAACTTGAACTGCAATTTTCAGATTGGCTTGATGGGAAACCATTAAGTAAAGCGCTTGAACAAGATGAAAAGTGGTTGCAACGTATACACACTGCGAATTATGTCGGTCATCAAGCTGATGTAACACCAGAGCAAAAAGTACCAAACTGGGATCGTGGTGCAATGTTTGAAAGTGATAAAAAATCTTGGTGGCAATGGCAAGGCTTGCCTGCAATGTCAATGGCTTTCTCGATGTTTGCTATGGCATTGGTACTCTTTAAAGTTGAACTGGTTTTTCAGGAAGAGGGAGTCTTATTAAGTTTTTCTGGCAGTATTAGTCAAAATCAGGATGCAAAAATGTCTGCATTAGTTAATTTAAGGTTGAAAGAGTTTGCTGCTGAGCAGCAGGTCGTATTAGCCAATTATGCTACTGATATTCAAGTTAAACAGCAAGATAGTAATCTTCAACTAGCGAGTTATATCATGGGAGCCTCTCGACAAGAACGAAAGGAAGATATGACCGACTTTATTCAATATATCAATGAACAACGTCAAGATGAAAAGTTTGATCAAAAGATTAAATTTCAAGAGCTTGAACGAAAAATACAATATCAAAAAACAAGTCTACGTCATGACCCAAACGACATAGGTTTTAATCAAGATAATTTAAAAACTGTGCCAACAAACTGGAATTCTGAGGAGTAACAACGATGAAAAAACTATTGACAATTTTTCCATGTGCACTACTAGCACTAAGTGTATCAGCAGCAAACACTACCAAAACAAATTATGTGAGTATGCAAAAACAGCTCAATATTATGAGTGATATTATTAAATCATCAGTTGGTGTGCAAAAAGGACGTAAAAACTCAAAAATTTCAAATATTCAAAGTACCTATTTAAGCGGCCAAGGTGTTGTTTTTACAATAAGCTCAGGCTCACACACCAATCACTGGGGTAATTTCAACTTTAATTTTACTATGCCTGAAATTCCTGTAATGCCAGTTGCGCCAGTGCCACCTGTTGGTGCACGTGATGACGATGGGGAACATTTTTTCTCTCAAGATGTTAATGAAAGAATCTCAGATGCTTTTGAGTCAGCCAATAGAGGATATGAGCGAGCGATGCAGTCTATGGAAAAAAGTATAGACGTCTATAGAGATCTAAAGAATGAGCAGCGCGATTTAAGAAATGAAGTCCGAAACTTGCAAAGAGAAAAGCGCGATGTAGAGTATCAAATACGTCGAGCAGATGATAAATCGAAAGCTGCATTTACTAAACAAATGGCAAAGCTAAACAGCAAACTAGCTGAAATTGAAAAAGATCGGGTCAAATTAAGTCAAAAATCTGAACAACTGCGTAGTAAACAAGAATCACAACATAAGAAACAAGAAAATGAAAGAATAGCATTTTATAAAGATTTAAATCATTCTTTAGCAGAGACACTATGTTTATATGGTAATGGTTTAAAAGCTCTGCCTAAAAATGAGAATGTTAGTATGATCATTAAATCAGGAGGCATTAAAGAAAATGGCCGTTATAAAGACCAAATTTTTGTTTTTACTAAAAAAGATATTAACGCCTGCTCTAATGACAGAATAACCTCAGAAAAACTTCTAAGCGAAGGAAATGGTTACCAGTTTTAAATGATGAAAAATCTAGTTTTGATAGTATTTATAACGAATTAATTAAAATTATTTTACTACCAAATTAGATTAGGAATGTATGCGTGTATAAATATTAATTAAAAGGAGGAAAAGTTTAAAAATATTAAACGCAATTAATTGCCCAAATAATTGATGGACTCTATATCTTTAAGTTATTAATTTATACATTGTAAAAATATTGAAAGCGATTATTTCCTCAAATAATCGCTTTTTTCTTGCTGTAATACAGGGGTGGAACATATTTTGCTTGAAATATAAATACATTGTTCGAATAATCGTAAAAGATCTGTAGGAATTCTTATGCCACATGTGAGTGTATTACCCATAGCACAGCCTCAAGCAACTGATGCTAAAGTAATTAATCAACAAGGTTCTGATAATGCTGCTAACAAAGAAAGCACTTTTTCCGGTTTAATTGAACAACACTACCTTGACGAAAGTGGCGGCAAAAAATCAAAAAATGACGGCAATGACAAAAATAACATTACCTCTATTGGAAATAATAACAAAAACTCTGATAATTCATCGTTATTAGCGCAAGAAACAAAAGTGAGTATTGAAGATCAAAGTCTCGCTCCTGAGGGGGCAGATATTGTTGAAGCGAATGATATAGAAGAACAAATTACAGTTACTAAAAATGTTGACCAAACGATTAATCAAGATGCAGCCTCTCAGTTATTAAGCTTTATGACATCGTCAGATAAAACGCTGTTAAAATCAGAGAAAACGGACGACTCATTAATTGCTATAGAAGAAGCGGGAAAACAATCCTTTATCGAAGAACTGTTTATTAAAAATAATATTCAAGAAGAACAAAAACCGAAAGCATTAACAGCTGAAATTATTAGTAATAACAATGAGAAAAATCCAGAAAAGTTAGCTGCTGATCAACTTTTAATAGACTTAGTTAAGTTAAAAGATAAGCCACAATCAAAAAATGGCGATGAATTAAGTAAAGATGAATTAAGTAAAAATAAATTAAGTGTTGATGAGCCAAATATAGATAAATCAGGTGCTGATGAGTTAGTGCTTAAACAAGGTAAGGTCAAAAGTCATGATGGAACTGTAGCTGCCGATAATAAGGCATTAGCAAAGTCAGCAGAAAAGAATTATGCAGTAGGTGAATCTATCGATAAAACTATTGAAAGTGATTTAGCTGTAGAAGAACGAGTAAATGAAGGCCAGCAAGTCGTAAATGATACTAGCAGTAATGAATTTAATATAGCTAAAAATACAAACAAATCGGAAGTGTCAGATACAAATACAATGGATAAAAATAGAGATGGAAAATTTGCTCATCTTTCAGCATTGTCTTCAGATAAATTGAGTAGTGAAAATATCACTTCTGATAATGATAATACAGATCAAAAGGTTAATCCTGGTGTGGTTCCTTCAGTTAATACAAATTCAGAAAAGACGACTGTTTTGAATGAAAATGGTCAAAATAGTGCTAGAACAATTAACCAGTCAACATCAAGTTTTATGGAAAAAAATAATACAGGTGATCAACAACAAAGCTCATCAGATCCACAAACGAGTACTAAAGATCAAGAATTGAGTATTACAGCAGAAGAAAGTGACGTAATTATTGACAGTGTCAAAAAACAGACGGTTGTTGATATTAAAGATAAAACAAATATAAACCCGATTATTGAGTCAGTATTACCTAGGACAATAACATCAGACAACGAAGGTATACGAGCAAGTCAAAGCTTTGAAGCGATGATGAGTAATGTAACGTCCGAAATATCACAATCACAGAAATCGATAGTCGCTTTACAAAGTGAAAGTATAGCGGTATATAAAAAAGATTTTGCTAATGCCGTTAAAGATAAAGTAATGGTGATGATAAACCAAAAAATTCAACAAGTTGAAATACAACTAGACCCTGCAGAGCTGGGCAGTATGAATATTCGTATTAATTTACAAAATGAACAAGCTGTTGTGAGCTTTATGGTTCAAAATCAACAAACGAAAGAAGCCGTTGAAGAAAATATTGATAAACTTAAAAATATGCTAGCAGAAAGTGGGGTTGATGTTGGAGATGCCAATATTGAGCATAAAGACAAACAAGCAGCAGATGAAGAACAAAATGCTAAAAGTCAAAATGCTAGAAATACTATGGAAGAGGATGACCTTGAGCAAAACATCGAAATAAATCCAGACAAACTGGTTAAAGCTTCGTCAACCGGTGTTGATTATTACGCATAATACTAATATTTAAAGAAAACACGTTGGCTCAATATGCATTCAAGGATATAGTTTAGTTATCGAAAACGAATGAAGGTCAGATCATGGCAGATGATAAAGAAAACGAGTTGGAGTTGGATAACTCTGGCGGTAAAAAGAAAAAGATGATCATGATAATTGCTGTCGTTGCAATTTTAGCAATAGGGGGCGGTGCTGCATTCTTTTTCATGGGCTCAAGTGATAATGTCGCTTCTGCTGAAGTTACAGAAGGATCTGCTGATGGAGAGTCGAATGATGGTGGTGATGGTATTCAAGAGTCTACAGATGTAAGTGTTGGTACTGCCATTTATGTTCCTATGCCACGAGCTTTTCGCTTTAATGTGCCTGGAGCTTCTCGGGATAGATTTGTAGAGATTCGAGTGCAATTATTGGTGAGAGGTGGCGATAACGAAGAAGCTGCTCGAAAGCACATTCCTTTAGTTGAAAGCTCTTTACTGTCAGTTTTTTCATTAGCAAATGCTGATGATTTGGCAACAAGTGCAGGTAAAGCATCACTTAAACAAGATGCCTTAGTTGAAGTGCAAAAAACTATGGCTGATATTGAAGGTAGTAAAGTGATAGAAAAAATCTTATTTACCGGTTTTGTAATGCAATAAATAATAATCATAACCACATTATAGAATGAGAGTTCTTGACGGTTATGAATGAATGTAGATTGATCATGAAATGAAGAGACTAACAAGTGAGTGATTTATTATCCCAAGACGAGATTGATGCTTTATTACATGGCGTCGACGATGTTGAAGAAGAAGAAGTCGTAGAGGATTTTGCCGAAAAAGAGGGCATGAGTGACTATGACTTTTCATCTCAAGATCGCATCGTTCGTGGCCGAATGCCTACGCTTGAAATGGTTAACGAACGATTTGCCCGTCATATGCGTATTAGTTTATTTAACATGATGCGACGTACCGCTGAAGTTTCAATTAACGGTATTCAGATGATTAAATTTGGCGAGTACGTACATACTTTATTTGTACCTACGAGTTTGAATATGGTCCGTTTTCGTCCTTTAAAAGGGACGGCACTGATCACTATGGAAGCTCGACTTGTTTTTATTTTAGTTGATAATTTTTTTGGTGGTGATGGTCGTTATCATGCAAAAATCGAAGGTCGAGAATTTACGCCGACCGAACGACGTATCATTCAAATGTTGCTAAAGCTGATTTTTGAAGATTATAAAGAAGCTTGGTCGCCGGTGATGGATGTTTCTTTTGAATATCTAGACTCAGAAGTTAACCCCGCGATGGCGAATATTGTAAGCCCAACAGAAGTTGTTGTTATCAGTTCATTTCATATTGAGCTTGATGGTGGTGGTGGTGATTTCCATGTGGCTTTGCCATATTCAATGCTTGAACCGATCCGCGAATTGCTTGATGCTGGGGTGCAAAGTGATAAAGAAGATACTGACATGCGTTGGTCTAAAGCACTTCGAGATGAAATTATGGATGTGCAAGTAGAGCTCACCACCAAGTTTTTGGAAGTTGATATCCCTTTATCACAAGTTATGGAGCTCAAGGTCGGAGAGATTATTCCAATAGAAATGCCAGAGTTTGTTACCGTATTGATTGAACAATTACCTAGTTTTAGGGCAAAACTTGGTAAGAGTAGGGATAACATTGCGTTGAAAATCGAATCGAAAATTAAACGTCCAGAATCAGTTAAGAATGAACTGACGATTTTAACTAAAGGCGGTAAACGCTTAGACAGTGATGGTGACTTACACCTTCTGGAAGTCGATTTAGATTATTAACATTATTTTATATTCCCTTGCTAGGCTATGTGGAATTGATAAGTTTATTGAACGAAATATAACGCTCAATAAAATAACATATTAACAAGTATTAAACAGGTTGAGATCAGCATGAGTGATGACAATGAAGATTTGGGAATGTGGGATGAGGCTATGGATGAACAAGCTGCCTCTGAAGCTGAAACCGTTGAATTAGATGAGTTAGAGGAAGACGCGCCAATTACGGGAGAAGAAAAACGTAAACTCGATGCTATTTTAGATATACCCGTAACCATTTCTATGGAAGTCGGTCGTAGCCATATTAGTATTCGTAATTTATTACAACTTAATCAAGGCTCTGTAGTTGAGCTGGATCGTGTTGCCGGAGAGTCCTTAGATGTGATGGTTAACGGAACGTTAATTGCTCATGGTGAAGTGGTCGTGGTTAATGATAAATTTGGTATTCGCTTAACTGATGTTATCAGTCAAATTGAAAGAATCAAAAAACTTAAATAATAAGAGATAACATGCGTTCATTGATTGTTTACTATCTGTTGTTTTTTCCTCTGCGTCTTTTTGCTCAAGAGGATACTGTGCAAGTAGGCAAGCATGTTACCGCAACAACAGACTCTACAACGATGATTCTTTCGTTGTTAATGGTCGTGGTACTTATTATTGCTTGTGCTATGGTGTTAAAAAAATTTCAAGTAACACAGCAAAATGTTTCTGGTCTGAAAATTATCACCAGTTTATCATTAGGCACAAAAGAGCGACTCGTGGTGGTACAAGTTGCGGATAAACAATTATTACTTGGTGTTACTTCGCAACAAATTACAGTTCTAGACAATATAGAACAACCGTTAGATAGTGTTAGTACAGGTCCTGTAGAATTAGGTAAATCATTTAAATCTTTACTTAAAAATAAAACCATAAATAAACAAGCATAATCAAATGCATAATCAAACGAAAAATAAACTAAGAACTAATAAATTAGCATTATTAGTTCTATTAATAATATCACTATTAACCATTAGCGGTTTTACATATGCGGCTGAAGACTTGGGGATGTCAGCCCTTAAATTAACAACCAACCCTGACGGCAGCCAAGAATACTCAATTACCCTGCAGATATTAATTTTTATGACTGCACTGAGTTTTATCCCCGCTGCAGTTATTATGATGACTTCATTTACTCGTATTATCGTTATTATGGCAATATTACGACAAGCAATGGGGTTGCAACAGTCACCGTCAAACCAAGTGATTGTTGGTCTAACGCTATTTATGACCTTATTTATTATGACACCAGTTTATAATGAAATAAATGCTCGAGCCATTCAACCTTATATACAAGACCAATTGACGTCGGTTGAAGCGATAGATAAAGCAAAAGTACCACTACGCGCTTTTATGCTTGAACAAACTCGTATTAAGGATCTTGATACTTTGGCTAGCATGGCAGGAATTGAAGCTGTTGATCAACCTACAGATCTTCCTATGACAGTTATTATTCCAGCGTTTGTAATAAGTGAGTTAAAAACGGCCTTCCAAATCGGTTTTATGTTGTTTATTCCCTTCCTTATTATCGATTTAGTAGTGGCCAGTATCTTGATGGCAATGGGGATGATGATGTTGTCACCCATGATCGTTTCATTACCCTTTAAATTAATGTTGTTTGTACTGGTCGATGGTTGGAATTTAGTGATTGGTACAATAGCGAATAGTTATGGTATGGGAGCTGGCTAATGGGTCCTGAAGTATTTATTGATATATTAAGTGACGCTTTATTTTTAGTTATACTTCTTGTCTCTGCTATTATTGTTCCTGGTTTGTGTATGGGGTTAATTGTTGCTGTATTTCAAGCTGCGACATCAATAAATGAACAAACGTTAAGTTTTCTTCCCCGTTTGATCGTTACTTTATTTGCCCTTATTTTTGGTGGTCATTGGCTATTGCAAAAAATAATGGATTTTACCATTCGTTTAATTAGTAGTATTCCCAGTGTGGTGAGCTAATGGAGTTCTCAGAATCAGTTATTAATCAATATATGGCTGATTTTATTTTACCTTTTACTCGCGTTTCAGCTTTGATAATGACGATGATCGGTTTTAGCTCTAGAACTATTCCTGCTAATATTAAATTAGGTTTATGTGTTCTATTTACCATCGCTATTATGCCGGCCATTCCGCCAACACAAGTCGATAGCTTATTTTCACTTATTATGCCTTTGCTGTTATTCGAACAAATGATAATTGGCCTTATGGTTGGTTTTGTCACCATTATGGTAGTGAATACTTTTACCTTAGCTGGCCAAGTTGTTGCTATGCAAACGGGATTGGGTTTTGCATCATTAGTTGATCCCGCTAGTGGTATGAATGTGCCTGCGGTTGGTCAATTTTTTCTTATATTATCAACGCTACTATTTTGGACAATGGATGGTCATTTAACGTATTTACAATTTATTGTCGCTAGTTTTGATGTTATCCCAATCCCTTCAACAGGTTTGGATAGTTCAATATATAAAGAGATTGTAGAGTGGGGCGGCTGGATGTTTGCGACAGCATTGTCACTGGCTTTAGCTCCTGTTACAGCAATGTTACTGATTAATTTTTCTTTTGGTGTAATGACGCGTGCAGCGCCACAACTGAATATATTTTCGATAGGCTTTCCTATTACTATGTGCACGGGGCTTTTGATCATGTGGCTTACTTTAGGGAATTTTTATACGCACTTTCAGCTTCAGTGGGATAGAGCGTTAAGTTTTACCTGTCATGTTATTGGCTGCGGAGGACCGTAAATGGCGGACTCTGATAGTGGTGAAAAAACCGAAGAACCTACGGCAAAAAAGCTTTCCGATGCCAGAAAAAAAGGACAAATTGCACGTTCTAAAGATCTAGGTACTATGTTTGTTCTGGTAGGTAGTGCTTTGGCTATGATGTTGATGGGTAATGATCTTGTTGATTCATTAAAACAAGTAATGGCTCGCTTATTCACCTTATCACGAGAAGAAACCCGAGATGTTCATGCCCTATATAATGTTTTAAATGGGACTGTTGCTGGTTTAGTGACGCCATTAATGTGGATTTTTGCGATAATCATGTTGGCTGCTTTTGTGGGGAATACCTTGCTTGGAGGAATGAGTTTTTCTTGGGAAGCGATGGCACCTAAAGCAAGCAAATTATCCCCTATGGCAGGTTTTAAACGAATGTTTGGTGTTAAAGCTTTTGTTGAATTAATTAAGTCTATTTTAAAGTTTTTTGTGGTTTTTATTGTTGCTTACTTATTATTAACTAGCTTATTTTCAGAGATTTTAAGTTTAAGTCAAGAAGCCATCCCTATCAATTTCGAACATGCAGTGAGTTTATTATTGTGGATGTTTTTAGCATTGGGGATGTCTATAGGTATTATTGTTGCCATTGATGCACCTTATCAGGTTTGGGATCATACTCGTCAGTTAAAGATGAGCAAACAAGAAATCAAAGATGAAATGAAAAATAGCGAAGGGAGTCCGGAAATTAAAGGGCGTATTCGTCAAGCACAATATGACATGTCACAACGGCGTATGATGCAAGATGTGCCTGAATCTGATGTTATAATTACCAATCCTACGCATTTTTCTGTGGCATTAAAATATGATACTACTCAGGGGGGCGCACCAATGATGGTGGCAAAGGGCATCGATGAAATGGCTTTGCATATTCGCACTATTGCTAAAGAGCATGGTGTTGAGATTGTGCAATCTCCTGCCTTATCTCGTTCACTTTATTACACCGCAGAAGTTAATGAAGAAATACCTGAAGAACTTTTTGCAGCCGTTGCACAAGTACTCGCTTTTATATTTCAGCTTAATGAGCACAAAAAAGGCCGAGCTAAGCGTCCAATTCCCATCGCTAAAAACTTACCAATACCAGAAGATTTTAAGTATTAGATAACATAGTGAAATTGTTTCTTTTGCAAATTCTACAATCGGCGGCATGTTAAATTTTATAGTGCTTGGCTAATTAAAGAGCAATCAATATTTTATTAGTTATTTTGGTCTGTTTATTGCTGTAGTCACATCATGTGTCAAAAAATTATCGTAGTAAACTAGATGTCTGTAGCAGTTCTTGATCAAATTAAACAAGTAAAATTAAGTCATTTTAAAGGTGTCGGAACTCCCTTTTTAGTCATGGCTGCACTGGGTATGGTGATATTACCTATGCCTGCCTTACTACTCGATATTCTATTTTCATTTAATATTGCTCTTTCACTCGTTGTTTTACTTATTACCGTTTATACCTTAAAGCCATTAGAATTTGGTTCTTTTCCTGCCGTTTTACTTATTGCGACTATTTTACGTTTAGCACTTAACGTAGCAAGTACCCGTGTGGTCTTACTTGAAGGGCATGAAGGTGCAGATGCAGCAGGTAAAGTTATTGAAGCCTTTGGCTCAGTTGTTATTGGTGGTAATTATGCCGTTGGTTTAGTGGTATTTCTCATTTTAATCATTATTAACTTTGTTGTTATCACAAAAGGTGCTGGACGTATTTCAGAAGTTACTGCGCGCTTTACCTTGGATGCGATGCCAGGCAAGCAAATGGCGATTGATGCTGATCTGAACGCAGGTTTTATTACTGCAGATGAGGCAAGAGACAGACGTTTTGAAGTTACTAGTGAAGCTGATTTTTATGGTTCAATGGATGGTGCTAGTAAATTTGTAAAAGGTGATGCTGTTGCAGGGATCTTAATCTTATTTATCAATATAATTGGTGGTTTGATTATAGGTATGGTGCAACATGATTTAACTTTTGACAACGCAGTAGAGATTTATACGCTGTTAACTATTGGTGATGGTTTAGTTGCTCAGATACCAGGACTATTATTATCTGTTGGTACCGCCATTGTTGTTACTCGTCAAAATACATCACAAGATATGGGTGAACAGGTAAGTAGTCAGCTTGGTCAAGGTAAATCACTGTATATCGCTGCTGCCGTGATGTTTGTGATGGGTATCGTTCCGGGGATGCCACATTTTGCTTTTCTTACTTTTGCCGTACTTATTGGTGGTGGAGCTTATTTTAGTAGTAAATATAAAGCTGCTAGGGCTACACAAATAGCGGAACAAGAGCAAGTAGAACAAGTCGAACATCAACAACAAGAAGCCGAAGTTAAAGATTTGGGTTGGGATGATGTTAATCATGTAGATATCATTGGTTTAGAAATAGGGTATCGCTTAATACCATTGGTTGATAAAACGCAAGGAGGCGAATTACTTAACCGTATTAAAGGCGTGCGTAAGAAACTATCTCAAGAATTTGGCTTTTTGGTTCCCGCTGTACATATCCGAGATAATTTAGATTTAGAGCCTAATACTTATCAAATATCTTTGATGGGCGTGACTGTTGGTGAAGCCGAGATTCGTCATGATCATGAACTTGCCATTAACCCTGGACAGGTATTTGGGAAGTTAGATGGGATTGAAACGAAAGATCCAGCCTTTGGATTAGATGCTATTTGGATTAATCAAAGTCAACGTGAACATGCTCAATCTTTAGGTTACACGGTGGTTGATAGTGCTACGGTGTTAGCGACTCACTTAAGTCAAGTTTTAACTAATAATGCCTCGCAATTATTAGGTCATGAAGAAGTACAGAGTTTACTAGATATACTCGCTAAAACGTATCCCAAACTTGTTGAAGGATTAATTCCTGACACCATAACTCTCGGTTGTATGGTGAAAGTCCTACAAAACCTTATGAATGAGGGAGTACCTGTTCGTGACATGCGTAGTATTGTACAAACTTTGGTTGAATATGGACCAAAGAGTCAAGACCCTGAGATATTAACTGCTGCCGTTCGCATTACATTACGTAAATTTATTGTCCAAGAGCTTGTTGGCTCCGCTCAAGAAGTACCTGTCATAACTTTGTCACCTGAATTGGAACAAATGTTGCATCAGTCAATGCAGATGGCAGGTGATGATGGTGCAGGAATTGAACCCGGTTTAGCAGAACGGTTACAGGGGTCTTTAACTGATGGTGCTCAACAGCAAGAATTGACGGGTGATACGCCTGTTTTACTGACGTCGGGTATATTGCGTTCAGTATTAGCTAAGTTTGTTAAATACACTATTCCAAGCCTACGAGTTATTTCTTATCAAGAAATACCCGACGATAAACAGATTAAAATAGTTAGCGCCATAGGGCAGTAAATGTCCGTAAACACTATATTGTTTCAATGAGAAATATATAGACTTAAATGCAACGGCAGATGTACTAACACTGAAAATGATAAGGGGTTGTCCGTGAAAATTAGACGCTTTGTAGCAAAAGATATGAAAAATGCACTTGTTCAAATTAAAGAAGAGCTAGGTGCTGACGCAGTGATTATGTCTAATAAAAAAATCCCAGAAGGTGTTGAGATTATGGCGGCTATTGATTATAGCCAAGCAACTTCAAACTCTGAATCAGAAGTAACCTTAAATGATAACGCTATTCATCCTAAAAAACTCTCAGAAAATGATGTCGATGCTCTGCAAAATCGAAAAATAGAAAATGACATAGTAAAGTTAGGGCGACAACCAACCATTACGGAACAAGTCAATGGGAAACCGGTCGCACCAACAGACAGTTTAGCGGCATTATTAAATCGTCAAATTCAACATGACCCTATCAAAGCTGGTCAAGTCGTTGAGAAACCGAACCAGGTAGAGACTCAGGCATCTGAAAATATTGAGCAACAATTTAAGAACTTTACTGACCGCCTATTAAATCCATCAACTGATACAATGCCTCTTGAACAATCAATTTCTGAAGCTGTAAAAAACGACGTACAATCTGAATCGCACAGTAATATGGGTGATACAAAACAACACGCAGTAAGCTCTGCTGTAAATCAAGGAGCTGTATCATCCGTTGAATTCGACAGAATGCAAAAAGAAATGAATTCAATTCGTCAACTGTTAGAGCATCAAATGTCTGGTTTAATGTGGCAAGATATGGCTCAAAAAGATCCTCAAAAAGCAGTGTTGATTAATCGTTTGATGGCCTTAGGCCTGACTGAACAAATTGCAGATCAAATTGCAGGCTATATTCCAGCACAACTTAATGAAGCAGATGCTTGGTTGCAAGCCAAGCAGTTTATTAGCCAACAAATTAATACGACTAATAATGATATTATTCATCGTGGTGGCGTTGTAGCTCTGGTTGGTCCAACGGGCGTAGGAAAAACTACTACTATCGCTAAATTAGCCGCTAGGTTTGCACAAATTCATGGCGCAGACCAAGTTGCTTTAATATCAACAGATAGTTTTAGAATTGCGGGTTTTGAACAGTTATCAACATATGGCCGTATTATTGGCTGCCAAGTTAAACTAGCAAATGATGCACAGGCGTTAGACGCTTTAATTCAACAATATTCACAAAAGAAGCTTATTTTGATAGACACTGCAGGCATGGGACAACGTGATATGCGTCTTGCAAAACATTTAACTACACTCATATCAAATGCTCGGGTAAGAATTAGAAGCTATTTGGTCTTATCTGCTAATACTCAACAACGAGTAATGCAAGAAAATGTAGAACGTTTCAAAAAGATCCCGTTGGCTGGTTGTATCTATACAAAACTGGATGAAAGTTTAAGTATTGGTGAAATACTATCAACATCAATTCAAAATGGTTTACCTATTGGATATCTAACCGATGGACAAAGGGTTCCTGAAGATATAAAAGTTGCAAATGCTGAAAAATTAGTAATGCTAGCTGATAAAATGGTGGAAAAAACAAGTCATATAAACCCCACATCATGGCGGCCGATGCCGGTTAATTCAGCGTCAGTAGTTTAAGATTTGTTAATATTCCTGTTTAGTCTTTGTTAGGCTGGTTTTAAGATAATCAGCTGGAATGATGCTAAATAATCATTATTCTCTCTTGTTTAACACAGGAAATAGACATTGTTGTTGCTTACATGGTTACAAAGGCTAGACGTGAATAGGAATATTAGTGGTGTTTAATCGTATTTTTAAATAACAAACATTACGGTATCATCAAAAAGTAGTGTCTTGATTATCATGTTTTTCAGGCGTAAAAGAATACTAATCTGGAAGATAATTAGGCCTTAGTTTTTGAATTTTGTCATTAGATGAATGAGCGTATTGGTTTTGCAATTCATTAGTTTTTTTACATTTTATTATTTTAGATCCATTTTTCTGTAAAACTAACTGATTGTATTGATAAAAATAGCTTATAATAAAATCAGACCTATATCTGGTGAATTTTTGCTGGAAAATGAGAACAATATAAATGATAGATCAAGCGAGTGGCTTAAGAAAAATGCAGAGTTCACAACAAATAAAAGTCATAGCGGTCTCTGGTGGTAAAGGTGGAGTTGGTAAAACCAATGTTTCTTTAAATACATCAATCGCTTTAGCACAATTGGGAAAAAGTGTTTTAGTGCTAGATGCTGATTTAGGTTTAGCAAATGTTGATGTTATGTTAGGACTGAGGGTTCAACGTAATTTATCCCATGTTCTATCTGGCGAATGTGAACTTGACGATATAATTATTGAGGGTCCAGCCGGAATTAAAATAATACCAGCTACATCTGGTACTCAATCTATGGTTGATTTAACTCCCGCAGAGCATGCAGGCTTAATACGTGCGTTTAGTGATATGCAAACGAAATTTGATGTCTTAGTTGTTGATACCGCTGCTGGTATTTCTGATATGGTGCTGAGTTTTTGTAGAGCTGCTCAGGATGTAATGTTAGTAGTTTGTGATGAACCCACTTCAATTACTGATTGTTACGCATTAATGAAATTATTAAGTCGTGATCACGGAATTTTTAAATTCAAAGTTATTGCGAATATGGTACGTAGTCCAGGTGAAGGGCAACAACTATTTGGTAAGTTATCTAAAGTCAGCGATCGATTTTTAGATGTCGCATTAGACCTAGTTGCTGTGGTGCCTTATGATGAAAATATTCGAAAGTCTGTTCGCAAACAAAAAGCTATCGTTGAAGCATTTCCTGATTCTCCAGCCTCCAAAGCCTTTAAAAATTTAGCTCAAAGAATAATAAAGTGGCCAATTCCTCACCGAGCATCGGGTCATTTAGAATTTTTCATCGAACAGTTGTTAGATAATTAACAATTTAACACAGCAAAGAGTGAGCGAGAGTGGTAAAAAAAAACGCTTATAGTGTTCATAATGATAAATCAGCTTTACTAGAACATCATACTGTTTTAGTTAAACGTATTGCTTATCATTTACTGGCAAGATTACCAGCAAGTGTGCTGGTAGATGATCTTATTCAGTCCGGTATGATAGGTCTTTTAGAAGCATCAAATAATTTTGATAGCACTAAAGGTGCAAGCTTTGAAACATTTGCAGGAATCCGTATTCGTGGTGCGATGCTCGATGAAATTCGTCGTGGGGATTGGACTCCTCGCTCAGTACATAAAAATAGCCGAATGGTCAGTGACGCAATAAAAACGTTGGAAGCAGAGCTTGGCAGAGATGTTACTGACATAGAAGTAGCAGATAAACTTGATATTCCTTTAAATGAATACCATCATATACTTAATGAAGTGAGCGCAGGTAAAATAATAGGTATTGAAGATCTCGGTATTAGTGAAGATTCTATTAGTAGCTATGAAGATACAAATAGTAATGATCCATATCAAAATATTGAGGAAATAGTATTTAAAAAGTCGCTAAGTGAGTGTATTTCTACTTTACCAGAGCGTGAAGGTTTAGTACTGTCCTTGTATTACGATGAAGAATTAAATTTGCGAGAAATTGGTCAAGTACTTGATGTAAGTGAATCAAGAGTTAGTCAAATACATAGTCAGGCAATGCATCGCTTAAAAGCACGTATGCAATCCTGGAAAAGTTAAGTAGAATATAGATATATAAAATTATTTTTGAATGTTTCACTGGAGGGTGCCTTGGATAAAAATATAAAAGTTCTTGTTGTTGATGATTTCTCAACTATGAGACGTATAGTGAAAAATTTACTGCGTGACTTAGGGTTTACTAATATTTCTGAAGCAGATGATGGTAGTACCGCTTTACCTATGCTTCAAGGTGGTGACTTTGAGTTTGTTGTAACAGACTGGAACATGCCTGGAATGCAAGGTATTGATTTGTTAAAAGCAATACGTGCAGATTCAAGTTTATCTCATATACCCGTTTTGATGGTAACAGCTGAAGCGAAAAAAGAGCAAATTGTGATGGCTGCTCAGGCTGGTGTAAATGGTTATATTGTTAAGCCATTTACAGCGGCAACACTTAAAACAAAACTTGATAAAATCTTTGAGCGTTTAGGCTAATCATAAATTATAGTTTAGCTATAGATGTGGGAATTATTGCATGAGTAATACGTCTAGTGTGCATGTTTCGCTGGAACAAGCAAAGTTGTTAGTGAAATATATAGAATCAGATCAACAAGAAAAAGCTGATGAGCTAATCGCTAAAATTCAAAATCCAATTAATACTGAATTATTTGCTGAAATCGGTAAATTGACCCGTCAACTACATGACTCGTTAATGAATTTCCAAGTTGATTCGCGATTAAATGATCTAGCAACGGCAGATATTCCAGATGCAAAAGAACGCTTAAACTATGTAATTAGTCGTACAGAAGAAGCTGCAAATAAAACTATGGATGCCGTAGAGGCCATTTTTCCTGTAGTTGACAAGATTCAAAGCCAAGTTAAAGAAGTTAATCCATTGTGGTCAAAGCTTATGCATAATGAGCTCAATATGGATGAGTTTAAAGCGTTATGTATTGATATAGATGCATTGTTAACTACAACAAATGTTGAAACAGATCAAATGAAAACGCTGATGACAGATGTTTTAATGGCACAAGATTTTCAAGATTTAACTGGACAAGTTATTCGTAAGGTTATCGATCTTGTAGTTGAGGTTGAAGAAGGGTTAATTAACATGCTTACTGCATTTGGTATCACATCAAGTGCAGAAGCCGAAAAGTCACTGCCTAAGGTTGGTGAAAATCTTGTTGAAGGACCCATAGTTAATGCTGATGAAAGAACGGATGTCGTAGAAAACCAAGACGACGTTGATGACCTTTTATCAAGTTTAGGATTTTAATAGGAGTTGTTGGATGTCATTTGAGCAAGATGAAGAAATTCTTCAGGATTTTCTAATTGAAGCAGGTGAAATACTTGAATCATTGTCAGAGCAGCTCGTCGAACTTGAAAACGATCCTGATAATGCCGAATTACTTAACTCGATATTTAGAGGTTTTCATACGGTAAAAGGTGGAGCAGGTTTTCTTGCTTTAACCGAACTTGTAGACGTTTGTCACGGCGCTGAAAATATTTTTGATTTATTAAGAAATAACCAACGTACCATAACTTCAACTCTAATGGATGTTATTTTACAAGCAACCGACTCAATTAATGAAATGTTTGCTTTGGTGCAAGCTGGAGAACCGCTACAAGCAGCCGAGCCAGAGTTATTAGCTGAGTTACATCGCCTAAGTGTACCAGAAGATAAAGATGCACCAGTGGCGGATGTTGCGCCAATAGCAGAGGTTACAGCTCCTTCTGAGGTTCAAAGCACTTCATCAAATGATGAAATGAGTGAAGATGAATTTGAGGCATTATTGGATGAATTGCATGGTAGTGGTGGGGCAACAACTTCGTCAGCAGAAGTGCAAGAAAAATCAGTAGCGGCAGATAGTAATGATATATCAGATGAAGAATTTGAATCATTATTGGATGAGTTACATGGCCAAGGAGCATTCTCTCCTGAAGTGAATAATGACTCTACATCCAGTAGTAAAGTTGATTCCGATGAAATTAACGACGAAGAATTTGAAAGTTTACTTGATGAAATTCATGGTCGAGGTAAAGCACCACAAGCCCAAATTGTACAAACAGAAATACCTAAAGTAGCTAAACCAGTTGCTGCACCTGTTGCCGCTGCCAAGAAATCAACACCTAAACCTGCTCCTGCAGCTCCAGCTAAACCTGCTACAGCGGATAAAAAATCAGCTCCTGCTGCTTCACAAGGTGAAACTACAGTACGTGTTGATACCAAGCGACTTGATCAAATAATGAATATGGTAGGCGAGTTAGTGCTTGTTCGAAACCGCTTAACAAGCTTGGGGATGACAAAAGATGACGAGGACTTAACCAAAGCAGTATCTAACCTTGATGCAGTCACAACTGATTTGCAAGGCGCCGTAATGAAAACGCGCATGCAACCCATTAAAAAGGTATTTGGTCGTTTCCCACGGGTAGTACGAGATTTAGCTCGCAGTTTAAAGAAAGAAATTAAATTAGTGCTTGAAGGCGAAGAAACCGACTTAGACAAAAACTTAGTTGAAGCGCTTGCTGATCCTTTAGTGCATTTAGTGAGAAACTCAGTTGATCATGGGGTTGAGGAACCTGATGCTCGTGAAGCTGCTGGAAAATCAAGAGAAGGAACGGTTGTTCTTTCTGCTTCACAAGAAGGCGATCATATTTTACTGACCATCCGAGATGATGGTGCAGGCATGAATGCTGAAAAATTAAAAGAAATTGCTATTAGTCGAGGAGTACTAGATGCTGATGCTGCTGCTCGCATGTCTGATCGCGAAGCTTTTAGCTTAATATTCGCACCTGGATTCTCCACAAAAACGGAAATATCTGAAGTTTCTGGTCGTGGCGTTGGTATGGATGTAGTTAAAACAAAAATTACACAGCTCAATGGTACAGTCAATATTGACTCTGAACTAGGCGTCGGTACGGTTTTAGAAATTAAGGTGCCATTAACGTTAGCAATACTACCCACTCTAATGGTCGTTGTTGGCGAGCAAACTTTCGCATTGCCATTGGCGGGCGTAAATGAAATATTCCACCTAGATCTAACCAATACTAATATTGTTGATGGCCAACTAACAATTATTGTTCGTGAAAAAGCAATTCCTCTTTTTTATCTTGACCAATGGCTAGTCAGAAATTATGTTGAAAAACCAAGAAACTCTGGTCATGTAGTTATTGTACAAGTCGGTACTCAACAAATAGGTTTTGTTGTCGATAGTTTAATTGGACAAGAAGAAGTTGTTATTAAACCGCTTGACCGTTTATTGCATGGCACACCAGGAATGGCTGGTGCAACAATAACAAGTGATGGTGGTATAGCATTGATTATTGATGTGCCTAACATGCTGAAGTATTACGCAAAAAAAGCAGCTGTAAATAAGAAGCTACGCTCAAAATAAAGAGAGAGTAAATGGCCTATAAGGTACTGGTTGTTGATGATTCAAGTTTTTTTCGACGACGTGTAACGGACATTCTAAATAATGATCCTAATTTAACCGTTATTGATGTTGCCGTAAATGGCATTGATGCTGTTGAGAAAGCGAAAACCTTAAAGCCTGATGTTATCACTATGGATATTGAAATGCCGCTTCTTAATGGTATCGAAGCGGTAAAGCAGATCATGGCAAACTCACCAACAGCAATATTGATGTTTTCATCATTAACACATCAAGGTGCAAGGTCCACATTGGAAGCACTTGATGCAGGTGCTTTAGATTTTCTTCCTAAAAAATTTAATGAAATAGCTAAAACGACAGAAGATGCCGGTTCATTATTACGACAACGTGTATTACAATTAGCACGTAAACGTAGTACAGGTACACGTAAAGCTTTGTACACGTAAAGCTTTAAGTAGAAGTAATCAAAGTAGTAGTGTCTCAACATCTCCTCTAATACAGAAAAAGCGGGTCCTTGGTACTGCGCCAATATTGAGAAAACCGTTATCGTCAGAAAATAAAAGTACTTCAATACCATCACAACAACTTAAATCCAGTTCTGGAAAGAAATATAAATTATTAGCTATCGGTACATCTACCGGAGGCCCCGTTGCCTTACAAAAAATACTGACTCAACTTCCCAATAACTTTCCTTTGCCAATAATACTTGTACAACATATGCCAGCTACATTCACCCATGCTTTTGCAAATAGATTAAACTCTTTGTGTAAAATAGCTGTAAAAGAAGCGAGTCATGGTGACGTATTAAAACCGGGGTGTGCCTATTTAGCTCCAGGAGGCCGACAAATGATACTTGACGGCACTGAGGGGAATAGCAAATTAAAAGTACTAGAAGATAATTCAGCACGTATCGCTTTTAAACCCAGTGTCGATGTTAGTTTTGGCTCTGCGGCTAAAATTTATAAAGGATCGGTATTAGGCATAATATTAACAGGCATGGGTTCTGATGGTAAAGAGGGGTCTAGGATGTTGAAAAATACTGGTGCAACCATTTGGGCACAGGATGAAGAGTCATGTGTAGTCTACGGAATGCCACAAGCTGTTGCGAAAGCTGGGATTTCTGAATTGTCATTATCAATTGATGATATAGCACCTTCTATATTAAAGGAGATAGCACATGGATAAATTAAGTGTTATTGGTATTGTAATTGCGATACTGGCCATTTATGTGGGTTTCAGTTTAGACGGCGGTGCTGTGTCTGCATTACTCGAGTTGCCTGCATTTCTTATTGTGTTTGGCGGGACACTAGGCGCAGTAATGTTACAATCATCTCAAGAACAATTTCTCCATGCGATCTCTTTACTTAAGTGGATACTCTATCCTCCAAAATATGATGTTGATGAAGGCATCGAATCTATGACTTCTTGGGCCGAGCAAGCTCGTGAATCTGGCTATTTAGTCTTAGAGAATATAGCGATTGAAGAAAGTGAACCTTATGTAAATAAAGCGTTAAATTCTCTTGTTGATGGTATTGATATTAATGAATTTCGAGCTTCTCTTGAATTAGATTTAGATATTTACCGTGAGCATAACTTACGATCTGCGCATATATTTGAGTCTATGGGGGGATATAGTCCAACTATTGGTATTTTAGGTGCTGTACTTGGGCTTATTCATGCTATGACAAACTTAAGTGATCCTACGATGTTAGGTCAAGGGATAGCTACCGCTTTTGTTGCAACTATCTATGGTGTTGGCTTTGCTAATTTATTTTATTTACCTATTGCAAACAAGATTAAAGCGATTGTCCATAAACAAACAATGTATAGAGAGATGATAGCCGAAGGGCTTGTAGGTATCGCTAATGCTGAAAATCCCTATGCGATTAGAAATAGGTTATCTGCATTTAGGTTAGAACAATGAGACGAGTTCGTAGTCGTCGGCATCATGTAGAGCATGATGACGTAAATCGTTGGTTAGTCTCTTATGCTGATTATATGACGTTATTATTTGCATTGTTTGTTGTTTTATATGCAATGGCGATGATTAACGAAAAACAATTTGAATCAGTTACCGACTCGATTGGACGTGTATTTCAGGCAGACAAAGACCAAACTAAGAATCTTGGGCATGGTGATGACATATTATCGGTCAATACTTCAAATACTAGTGAGATACTTTATGGCAATAAAGTACTGGATGCAGCAGGTCCCGAATTAGTTGATAGTGATATTGATTTGTCAAATGTATCCGATAGTGAAATAGGAACAAATTTAGCTTCCATTCAAACAGAGTTACATACTGCATTATATGATCTTGTAGAGTCAGGTTTTGCACGATTACAAATTGATGGTGATTGGCTAGAAATTGAATTAAGCAGTGGTTTATTATTTCCTAGTGGTTCTTCATCGGCAACAAATACTGCTAAAGAGTTGATGAGTGTTATATATGAGGTTGTTGGCAAGACGAGTAACTTTATTCGTATAAGGGGCTATACTGATAACCAACCAATAAGTAATGAATTTTTCACTTCAAATTGGGAATTATCCGTCTTTCGGGCGACTGCTATTTTACGAATTTTGGAAACTCTAAATACATCTCCTGCAAGAATGGCGATTGAAGCTTATGGCGAATATTATCCTATTGCAGACAATAGCACTATAGAAGGAAGAGCAAAGAATCGCCGTGTTGTAATTGCTATTTCAAAATATGGATTAGAAAACGAAAATTTATTGAGTATTTCTGAAGCTGAGAAGCTTAAAGAGAAATTAGATAAAAGTAATTAATTACATGTATTAAAATGTCACTCCGTACTTTGGCGTGATTTTTTAAACATAAATGGGATTATCTCTTGGTAGTTTGGACAGTTGCAAATCAAAAAGGTGGTGTTGGAAAAACAACAACTACTATTTCCTTAGGTGGCTTATTAGCTGAACAGGGCTTTAGAGTATTACTTGTCGATACCGATCCTCATGCATCATTAAGTTATTATTTTGGTATTGAGTCTGAGGATCTTGAGCTTAGTGTTTATAATTTATTTGTTGAGGTGTCGACAAAAGAACAAATACTGCAAAGTTTGTGTCCAACACAATATGAAAATATTGACATCTTACCGGCAACAATGGGCTTGGCTACATTAGACCGTTCATTGGGAAGTAAAGGTGGTATGGGGCTAGTTTTGAAAAAAGCGATGAACTTATTAGTTGATGAATATGACTATGTGGTAATGGATTGCCCTCCAGTACTTGGTGTCTTAATGGTTAACGCCTTAGCAGCTTCTGATCGTATCATTGTGCCAATGCAAACAGAGTTTCTCGCTCTGAAAGGTTTAGATCGTATGATGAAAACAATGGAAATCATGCAAACAGAACAAGAAAAACCTTTTAATTATACCATAGTGCCAACAATGTTTGATAAACGAACTAAGGCCTCATTGTTAACGTATCGTAAATTACAAGACTTGTATTCTGATAAAGTATGGCCGGGTGTTGTTCCCGTGGATACAAACTTTAGAAATGCAAGTGAAGCAAGTAAAGTTCCATCTGATTATGCCGCATCATCTCGTGGAGTCTTTGCATATAAGAGGTTATTAGAGTTTCTTCAAGAAACTCAGGTAAAGAGTAAATAAAACGATGACTAAATCTTTGCCCGCCAGTAAAAAATTAATGCAAAATTATCTGTCTGAATTATTAACAGAGGAAGCAGTTGATCCACAATTGACGCCTCAAGGTGAAACGAAAGAGAAGCAGGAATTAGAAAAGCTTTTACAAAAAGTAAATGTTACGGAGCACCATGATGAAAAAGCCGCTGACGTCATTGTCTCACGTAAATCCTTACAAAAAACAACTGAGCCGGTAACATCAAAACAAACAACTAGTAAAATAACGACTAAGCAAACTGAAGTTGTTGAACCTAAGTTAGAGACAAGAAAAAGCCAAGGCGAAATATTAGTTAAGGTGGAAAAAGATTATAGAAAATCGAGCTTTCAAGCAATGTTCTTCGATGTCGCTGGTTTAGTTATTGCTGTGCCTCTTGTTGAGCTCGGTGGTATTCATAACGTTGACTCAACAACTAGCTTGTTGGGAAAACCTCCATGGTTTAAAGGTGTTATGGTACATAGGGAAGATAATATTAATGTTGTTGATACTGCTCAATGGGTAATGCCGGAAAAGTGTAATGATTCACTAATGGAAGCTCTGGATTATCAATACGTTATTATGTTAAGTGATAGCTCATGGGGGCTTATGGCTGAACATCTCGTCGATACTGTTACTTTGGAGCCTGAAGATGTGAAATGGCTTGATACACCTTCAAAAAGACCGTGGCTTGCTGGGTTAGTGAAAGAGCGAATGTGTGCATTACTTGATGTTGAACAACTTATTCGGTTATTAAATGATGGTATGAGTATTGAGCAAAACTAACGTTTAAATTAACTAACATATTTTTAAAATGATTTATTAAGGGGCGAGCAGTATGTCTGATGAAAGACGCAATGTAAGTGAAAATGTAGATAAAAATGAAGAGGTACTACAATGGGTTACTTTCAAACTAGATAGCGAAACGTATGGCATTAATGTCATGCAAGTTCAAGAAGTTCTACGTTATAGTGAAATAGCACCAGTACCTGGCGCACCAATGTATGTAATGGGCATCATTAATCTGCGTGGTAACGTTGTAACTGTTATTGATACCCGAACCCGTTTTGGACTTGAAACCTCTGAAATTACTGATAATACACGAGTAGTGATTATTGAGTCTGAAAAACAAGTTATTGGTATATTAGTTGACAGTGTTGCCGAGGTTGTTTATTTACGAGCATCTGAAATTGATGTTGCACCGAATGTTGGTAATGATGAAAGTGCTAAATTTATCCAAGGTGTATCTAATAGGGAAGGAGAACTATTGATCTTAGTCGATTTAAACATGTTACTTTCTGATGATGAATGGGATGAGTTAAAACAATTTTGATTTGTTTCATTGAATAATATATTTTAGAAGTTATTAAATAATAAGCCTGCATTGCAGGCTTTCTATTGTAAGGGTGTTTATGTCATTGATGATTGTTACTTGGATAATAGGCGCTTTATTTTTATTTACATTGGTTGCTACCACTGTTCTTTTTCGTCAAAATCAAAAACTACAAATCAAGATGGTATCTTTTGATAATAATATTCAAGAAAATGATATTGTAGTCGCACAGTTACAGAGTTCACTGGCAAATTTATCGGCAGTCACTGAACAACAAAAAGTGACTCTAAACGAACAACAAAATGATGCTATTCAAGTGAGTAAGCAATTAGAATATCGCATTAAAACGCTGCAAAAAGAATTAGCCCAGCAAGAAGACGTATTTGATCAATTTCGGAATCAACAACCTGAAGACAAATTATATAGCCGCGCATTTAAACTTGCTGAACTTGGTGCCGATATTGAAGAAATTATGCGAGAGTGTGATATCCCAAGGGCTGAAGCTGATATGCTAATGTCAGTTCATCAACAACGAATAAGGCATCTCAAACCGTAAATATTGACTGTGTTTTGGTAAAATCATTTAAATAAACACCCTAGATATCTTACACTTTATTACACTTATCTTTTTGATTACGTGTTAAACTTCGCCGCCTACAATCAATAATAAGTTTGTATCTCAATTTATAAAATACAGGGATCATTTTTTGTGAAAATCAATCATTATAGAGTAGCTAATCTAAGTAAATACTTACTTGTAGGCTTTTTTTCTCTATTGCTATCAGCATGTTCAACAACATCGTCTATGGAAGAAAGTGTAGGCGACCCCAAAGATCCCCTTGAAGTCATTAACCGTCCATTTTGGACATTTACTTGGGATTACGCCGATAAATATGTATATAAACCAACAGCACAAGCATATGCCGAACATATGCCATCGGGTGCTCGTTCGGGGTTGCATAATGTCGCTTTGAACTTAAATGAACCTTCAGCAATCGTGAACAGTTTATTACAAGCAGAATTTACAGATGCGGCTAAAAGTACAGGACGCTTTCTATTAAATTCTACTATTGGTTTATTAGGGATTTTCGACCCAGCTAGTGACTTCGGTCTCAACAGAAAGCATGAAGAATTTGGTGAAACACTTGGAAAGTACGGTGTTGGTGATGGTCCATATCTCGTTGTACCAGGTTTAGGGCCAAGCTCTGTACGAGAAGAAGTTGGCGATTATGTCGATAAATACTATTGGCCACTGGCAATTATAGACTTTTGGCCAAACTTACTTCGTGTTGCAATTCTTGGATTAGAAACACGTGTTGCATTAGTTGAGCAAGAAATGTTGATTAAAAATTCAATAGATCCATATGAGTTTGTTAAAAATGCTTATTTTCAAAATATGAATTATAAAGTTCATGATGGCAATCCACCAATAGAAATTAATGAAAATGACGAAGAAGAGTTAGAGTTTTTTCTTGATGAAATCGACGATGACATTGATGAAGAGTTAGAATAATAGCCAATTAGGTCCGTAATCGACTTGTATTAGGGAAGTATTCGATGAAAGTGACGAGTATAGAACCTTGACATCTAAAGTGCTAAACTTCACGCACAAAAAGTCACGTTGTGGTTATCGGATTAATTATCACCGCTAAGTTGATAATTAATCTTTGTTTTTATAGGGAATACCGTTTTAAATGAAAAAATTTATTGTTCAAATTGTCGCAGCATTTGGTTTTATAGGTTTGAGCCTCAATATAGATGCTGCTCAACTTCCAAGTAATATCTCTCCACAACAATTAGAGCAATTTAAAAAGCTAGCACCTGCTCAACAAAAATCACTAGCGCAAAGTATGGGGGTTGATATTCGAACCATACAAGCTCAACTTAACAAATCAAAATCTAAAGGGGGAAATGAAGAAGAACAGTTGCAACAATATTACCCTCGAGGTACCGAATTTGATGAGCTAGGTAACCCAATGTTACCTGAAAACTCTTTGGAAGAAGAGGACGATGATGGCGAACCAAAACCTTTTGGTTATGACGTCTTCGCCAATGCACCAATGACATTTGCACCTTCTCTTGACATCGCCATACCTGATAACTATGTAGTGGGCTCTGGTGATACGTTAAATATTCAGATATTTGGTAAAGAAAATCTAGATTACGAGCTTTCGGTATCCCGTGAAGGGCAAGTATTGATCCCTGAGTTAGGTCCATTTTCAGTTTCTGGCTTAACTTTTATTGAAATGAAAAAATCTTTAAGTAATGCAATTAAAAATAAGGTATTGGGAATTGATGTTGTCATAACACTTTCCAAATTACGCTCAATGCGAGTTTTTGTTTTAGGAGATGCTTTTAAGCCTGGCTCTTATGTTCTGAGTGCTTTATCAAGTATTACACATGCTATTTTTTCTGCTGGTGGTATTAATGATATTGGTTCCTTACGAAATATTCAATTAAAGCGTGCAGGTAAGCTCGTTACAACATTAGATTTATATGACTTACTAATCCATGGTGATTCATCGAACGATCTTATGCTTAAATCTGGTGATGTTATTTTTATTGCACCTGTTGGTGAGAGAATTACCATTGCTGGTGAAGTAAGACGACCGGCAATTTACGAATTAGGTGAAAACGAAAATTTTAAATCAGTTATTAAGATGGCTGGAGGTTTATTGCCTTCGTCATACCCGTCATCTACTGTTGTAGAACGTTATAACCAGCAAAATTTAAGGTCATTACTTAATATCGATTTATCAAAAGCAGAATATTTAAATAAACCCGTTAAAAATGGTGACTTTGTTCGCGTAATGAAAACATCTGAACTATTTGATCAATCAGTTACTGTTATTGGTGCGGTCTCACGTCCAGGAAAATATCAATGGCAAGAAGGACAAAGAGTTACCGATTTGTTACCTGATATTAATGCTTATCTTTTGAATAATGCTGATTTATCTTACAGCATTATTGTAAGGCAAAAAGATATTGGTCGTAATATTGAAGTATTACAGTTTGGACTTTTCAGTGCAATTTCAGATAAAAATTCAAACGATAATTTATATCTTAAGCCAAATGATAAAGTTTTAGTTTTCTCTAATGTTGAAATATCTAGTATAGATGTTACAACGCTTGATAGTTTGGCATGGACTCGAGACGAACTGCTTGATAAGGAAAGAGAAAAAGCTGAAAGTGATTATGAAGATAAATTATTTTGGGATAAATATGGTAAAGAAGGTGATAAACATCGAAACCAAAGCGAAGCAGCTGAAACGTTAAAGTTGGCTGCGCAATCTCTTGTAGAGTTAACCAATACGGAAGGATCAGATCTTACAATTGATGGGCTAGGGTTATTTTCTCGGAAAAGATTGCTAATACCTGTTATTCAACAATTAACCCGACAAGCTACATTTGGTCAACCATTAGAGGTTGTCGAAGTGGCAGGTGCGGTTAAGTATCCAGGTATATATCCACTAACTGCAAATAGTCATGTGAAAAATCTTGTAATTGCAGCTGGTGGTCTATTAGAGTCGGCTTATTTAAGTAAGGCCGAAGTCACACGTTCGGGTGTTGACCAATTTAAGGCAAAGCAGTTGTTAGTTAATGTTAATTTACAGCAGGCGCTTAGCGATAATGATTCAGAGAACATTGCTTTACAAAGTAAAGACAGACTTAATATTCATCATATCCCTGCATGGCAAGAAAACCACATAATTGAACTGCGTGGCGAGTTCCTATTTCCAGGTAAGTATACAATACAACGTGGTGAAACGTTGGCACAGCTTGTTGAGCGTGTAGGTGGCTTTACTGAATTTGCGTATACAGACTCTTCTTTCTTTACAAGAGAGGGCCTAAAAAAATTAGAATTAGAAAATATCATTAAGGTATCTGAGAATTTACGTAGTGAAATTGCTTCCAAAAGTCTGACGCAAGATGGTAGTTCGCAAGGTATTGATTATCAACAAGCTAAAATTTTACTTGCTGATTTAACCAAGGTAACACCGGTTGGTCGCTTAGTGGTAGACATTCCTCGGGTAATGTCTGATGTAAACTTTGATGTTATTTTGGAAGATGGTGATATGCTGTATATCCCTGCGAAACAAAATTCAGTCAATGTGATCGGACAAGTACAAGTTGCGACTTCTCATATCTATCAATCTGGCTTGTCTGCTAATGATTATGTCAATTTAAGTGGTGGCGCTAAAAAACAAGCTGATGATAGTCGTATGTATATTATTAAGGCTAATGGCGCAGTAGAAATTCCAAATAATGGTAATTGGTTCTCACAAAGTAATAGTGTATTAGAACCAGGAGATACTGTAGTGGTACCGCTTGATTCTTATTACATGAATGATTTAAATTTATGGCAATCGGTTACACAAATCGTTTATAACGCCGCCATTGCACTGAAAGCCGTCGGGATTTTCAATTAAAGTTATCTTTATTGCTTTATGTTGTATAAATTCAGAAGTTTTAGCCAGTATATATTGTTTTATACTGGCTAAGTTGCAAATAGCCGTTTATAATAAGCGCGCTTACAAAGTTGAATAAGACAAGTTTATTAACTACAAATTAGTCAAGGGCTTATCAACTTTCATTTTAAATTTTTTGTTGATTGGTATCTTTTGAATGGTTTTTCTTATACCTGCTTTATTTGTTGCATTCTTTGCTTCTATTTTTACGATAAAGGTATTGTTACCTTTAGCTCCCCAGATTGGCCTTATTGATCTTCCTAATGAACGAAAAAATCACGATGGCGCCATTCCTCTTATCGGTGGAATTTCGATATTTACCGGTGTATTAATTGCGTCAACATTATTTATTGAACAAAGCCAACTATTAAACTTATATCTCATCTCATCGGCTTTATTGGTTTTTATTGGCACGATGGATGATATCTATGATCTAAAAGTTACACCGCGTATTATATTTCAAGGTATTGTTGCTACGATTATGGTCTTTGGCGGAGGAATATATATCAGCGACTTTGGTAATATATTTGCCTATGGCGAAGTCGATATTGGTTTATACGGTATGATTTTCACCATGCTTGCTTGTGTGGCTGCAATAAATGCGTTCAATATGATCGATGGTATTGATGGATTAGCCGGCTCTATGAGTATTATTACCATTTTATCTGTAGCTTTATTAACATTACTTGCTAATCCAAATGGTGATGTCTTATTGCCATTGATACTGGTTGTTGCCATATTGCCTTATTTATTCTACAACGTTAGTACACGTAATCCTCGCGGGAAGAAGATATTCATGGGTGATGCTGGCAGCATGTTTATGGGCCTAACTGTTATTTGGTTACTCACCTTAGGTACACAAGATAATGGCGGACAGGCAGCGTCTTTTAGGCCGGTTACTGCTTTATGGATTATTGCGGTACCGTTAATGGATATGTTCGCTATTATGTTTCGTCGCATCAAGAAGGGAGATTCACCTTTTAAGGCTGATAATGGTCATCTTCATCATATTTGTATGCGCTTAGGATTTAGTTCTCGACAATCATTATGGGTAATTAGTGGTATTGCCGTATCTTTTGCCTCTATTGGCATTTTAGGTGAATATTTCAATACTCCTGAATGGATAATGTTGTTGCTATTTGCCATCGCTTTTATTGGCTACTCGTTTGCTATTCAGCATGCCTGGAAATTTATCAAAGCATTTAGATAACAATTATAATAATTGTAAATATAATAAATTGTTTGAAAATGTGACTAAGCCCTCTTTATCATTCGACAGCTGATTTTTCAGCTGTTAGACTCTGCTCAAATCTAATTAATTATTACTTATTATGCGTAAAAATAAAGGCTTTACGATGATCGAGCTACTCATCGTTATCGTAATACTCGGACTATTAGCTTCTTTGGTCGCTCCTAAATTTTTCTCTCAATTAGGTACCGCTGAACGTGGTATCGCATCAGCACAAATGAATGCTTTTGAAACGGCTCTAGATACTTTCCGTTTAGATATGGGAAGTTATCCTGCTAATCTAGAAGAATTACGTAAAAGCGATAAACCGCGTTGGGACGGACCATATTTACCTAAAGCCGTGCCACTTGACCCTTGGGGAAATCCCTATATATACAGTGTCCCCGGTGAAGACGGAAACCCCTATAAAATCATGTCTTACGGCGCAGATGGTCAGCCTAATGGCAGTGATGCAAATGCAGATATAGTGCATAAATAATGCAATTAGGTCAGTTATTAACAGAGCAGTTTTTAGTTTCTTCTGCTGATTTGAGTCGTGCGGAAAACTTCCAAAATAAATTTGGCGGCAGATTAGAGCAGATCCTTATCAATATGGGCAGCTTGCCTGATGATCAAATTCCTAGTCTCTATAGCCAATACCTTGGTTTACCATTAGTTAACTGTGCAGATTGGTTGGAACAAAAAACACCAGATATTGATGATATAGACTTATCGTTATTATTAGCCAATGACTGGGTACCTCTAGCTTTTCACAATGAAAAGTGGTCATTTGCTTGTCGTTTTCCCTTAGACCTTAGTGTCAATGAATGGCTCAGCCAAAAAAATATAGATGCAGAAATATTTATTGCCAGCGAAAGCGATATATTGGCACTTGCTACAAGGTTTGAACAAGCAACAGATCGAGATGTAGAACAAGAGTTTCTAGGTGACGAAGAAGATAGACTTCGAGAACTTGCCACAGAAGCGCCAACAGTCAATTTATTAAATTCATTAATATCTCGCGCCTTAAGACAAGGGGCATCGGATATGCACCTAGAGCCTTTTAATGGGCGTTATCGAGCTCGTTTTCGGGTTGATGGTGTTTTGCATGAAGCCGAAACCCTTGCTCCTCGAATGCAATTACCGATAGTAACCCGCTTGAAAATATTAGCGGGTATGGATATCGCTGAAAAACGCCGTCCACAAGACGGTAAAATTGAAATGAAAATATCTAATCAAGAGCTTGATATTCGTGTTTCCGCTTTACCGCTCAATGATGGCGAGTCGATGGTATTACGTTTTTTACGTAAAGATAACGTGCAATATGATATGTCTGTTTTAGGGTTATCTCCCGACATTGAGCAAATGATCCGTGAAGATATTAAAACAACTGCCGGTGTTGTTTTACTGACAGGGCCTACAGGGTCAGGGAAAACCACCACACTTTATACTTTTTTAAATGCATTAAATAATGATGATGTGAAAATTATCACTTTAGAAGACCCTGTTGAATATCAATTACCAGGTATTAATCAAGTACAAGTGAACAGTGATATTGGTTTCGACTTTTCTGCAGGCTTACGTAGTGTCGTTCGTCAAGATCCTGATATTATTATGCTAGGTGAAATTCGTGATAAAGAAACCGCGCAAATCGCATTGCAATCAGCATTAACAGGCCATCTAGTCTTTTCTACTGTACATACTAATGATGCCGCAAGTGCCTATACTCGCCTACTTGATTTAGGCGTGGAAGAATTTTTATTAAATGCGGCGTTGGTCTCCATTGTCGCGCAACGTTTAGCGCGTAAAATATGTCAGCATTGCATTGAGCCTGTCGATGATCCCCAAGCCTTAATAGATAAATATCAGTTACAAAACTTAGCAGAAAAGTTTAGCCTCACTGAAATAAAACTTTCCCATGGTAAAGGTTGTGATAAGTGTGGACATAGCGGCTATAAAGGCCGTATGGCAGTGATCGAATATTTACGTTGTGATGAACAAATAAAGGCGATGCCAAAAGATTCCGACTTTATCCCAAAAGCAAAACAACACAACGCCAATATGAACAGAAGAACCTTGCTTGAAGACGGTTTCTATAAAGCCATATTAGGATTAACTACAGTAGAAGAAGTTGTGCGAGTAGCTGGCTAATGGCTTTATTTTTGTATAAGGCCTATGACCAATCAGGGGCAAAAGTCGACGGCCAAATTGAAGCTATCAATAAAGTTGATGCCATTGCTCTATTAAAACATCAGCAGCTATTGCCTACTGAAGTTAAAGCCTTGGTAGAAAGTGGAAAATCACTCTTCAATTTTAATAGTAAAGTGTCGTTGTCAGATTTGGAGTTTTTAACGTCTGAATTAAGTTTGCTACTGGAATCTGGTGTGCGTATCGATAAAGGTATCGATATCATAAAAAAAACAAAAGCCAAACCGGCGTTAGCTAAATTACTAAATGATATTAGCAGCAACTTAAAAAAGGGCAAAAGCCTTTCTGAATCTGTGCGTGAACATGGCGATATCTTCGACCCGTTATATTGTAACCTTATTGAACTTGGTGAAGCCTCTGGTAATTTAAGTGAAATATTTTCCGGACTTGCACAAGATTTAAAATTTAGACGTGATCTACAACGCAAAATAATCAGCTCATTGGCCTATCCAATGGTAATATTTTTTGTTTGTTTACTTAGTATCTTTTTCATTTTTAACTTTATCATTCCAAAAATGTCAGCAATGTTTAACGATGTTGAAGCTTTGCCTTGGTATACCAGTGCCATGCTTTCAACCAGTGAATGGATGATTCAATATCAGAGCTTTCTACTTGTTGGCACTGTCGCAGGAATTTTTGGCTTAATCGCTGGAGCTAAACAACCTGGTTTTGTTCGTTGGTGGCAGGCTACTAGTTTAAAACTGCCAATTATTAAAAAAGCGGTGACAACGGTAGAATGTATACGCTTTAATAGCGGCTTGGCAATGATGGTAAAGGCAGGTGTACAAATTGACCGTGCTATTGGTTTATCTGCTGGTAATATCAAAAACCAAAGTTTACAGCGTGAAATGATCATCGCTAAAAATAAAGTAAAAGGTGGTAGTGCCTTAACCCCTGCACTTAAACAAACATCTATTTATCCAGATTTTTATATTTCTTTATTAGAAGTAGGTGAAGAGTCAGGAAACCTAGAGCGAGTCTTTGATGAAATAGCTAACCGCTCTCGGCAAGAATTTGAAAGCTGGACCGAACGCATGACCACATTATTGGAGCCGCTAATGATCTTATTTATGGGTGGTTTTGTTGGTGGAGTCGTCGTCGTAATGTTAATGAGTATGGTGTCAATTAACGAAATGGGTATATAATTTAGTGATAGAAGTAATTGTTAAATATAGTATTTGAAAGCTAAATAATCCTTTTTTGTATTAAGTATCGTTTAAGTAAGTAAAGTATCGTACATGCTATACTCGTTAGGGTATCTAATATAACTAACTCTTATTAGAGAAATACATAACAATGATTGACTCACTACGAACTAAATTATGTCAATTAATTCTTCAGAAATTACCTGAATTAGAATTAATTTTTCTATTTGGCTCTCAAGCATCTAATACTGCCACGGATAAAAGTGATATTGATGTTGCTATACTTGGTAATCATAAAATTGACGCCATCCAACGTTGGAATATCGCAGAAGAACTTGCTATAGAGTTAAATGTTTCTGTTGACTTCGTTGATTTGCTATCAGCCTCAACGGTCATGCAGAATGAGATAATTCATAACGGCATTTGTATTTATGACCCTAAAAACAAAGAAAATGAATTCGCAATGCAGATAATGTCAATGTATCAACACTTGAATTATGAAAGAGCAGAAATTATTGATGATTTTTCAAGAAGATAAATTTCACTGTCAAATTAAGGACAGAAATGAACGATGTAATAATTAATAAGCTAGCTAGTATTGAGCGATGTTTACATCGAATTAATGAAGTTTATGGTGAGGTACAAAATGACTTTGCTACTGACTATACCCGTCAGGATTCTATAATATTAAATTTGCAAAGGGCTTGTGAGGCTTCTATTGACGTTTCTAATTATATTAACAAACAAAAGAAGCTAGGTATTCCACAAAGTAGCCGAGATAGCTTTGAGTTATTGTATAAAGGTAAGTTATTGTCTTTAGCTGTTGCTAATAGTTTAAAAAAGATGGTCGGCTTACGAAATATAGCTGTTCATGATTATCAAGAGTTAAATATAGATATTGTAAAATACGTTATAGAAAATCACTTACAAGACTTTGAGTTATTTATTAAAGAAATAAAACAAAACTGCTTAAACATCGATAAAAATACTTAATAAAATCATGATTAACGCAATGAGTTCACCATCCTCTAAACCCAAAGGCTTCACTTTAATTGAGCTAATGATTGTTATGTCGATCGTTGCCTTATTAATGGGCATGGTGGGCCCATTGGCGATAAATAGTGTCGAAAAAGCACAAGCAAAACAAGAAATGTTAACTGTTAAAAATTGGTTGAGAAAAGTAAGTTATCGCGCCTTTACTACTGGCCAAGTACACATAGTTAAACTCTCAGGGAAAAATGTTAAACTTTATATTTTGGGACAAGAGCAAAATCTAATTGAAGATAAGTTATTTGAATCTTTATTTTTTCAGCCACAAACACTTAATTACAGTAAAAAAGGTTTTGTAACGCCTGAATTCGTAGCGGGATCATATCGAGGTAAACCATTGACACTAGATTTAAAACGTTGGGTAAATGGTGCTGAAAACTTATCAGATGCTACTCTCCTTAATAATTAGTCTTAAAACAATAAATCATGATGAAATTTACTAGATCACCACTTAAGTTAAATCATGGCTTTACCTTGATTGAAGTTTTAGTGGCTTCTGTTATTTTATTTTCTGTCATAGCTACCGTTTCTATGGTCTATCGTGGTGCTTTTATTAGTAGTGAACAAGCTAATAAACAAGTCAATATTATTAAAGTGTTACCATCTGTTTTAGCAACAATAAAACAGCAAGTTCAGCAACAAAGTAACTTATCTAATGATACTGAATTACAATATAACTCCCAGGCATTGAATGTTGTCTATTCATGGAAAGCGACACTTATTCAATCAAAATCAGCTCCTGCTCAGTTTGAAATGGAAAGTGGTAAGGTGATTACAGGGACAAAAAAATATAAATTGTGGTTAGTGAAACTTACACTGTTAAGTAAAGGGTTAACAAAAGAATATGAATTTAATGAAATGAGTTGGAAATATGATTAAATTCAAAAACATTCAAAATGGCTTTACATTAATTGAACTCTTAATTTCTATTAGTATATTATCACTGTTGTTATTTACAGGCAGTTATTCATATAGCATGTTGTCTGAACGTTGGCACAAAGAACTTGGCCAATTTTCAAAGACATTTAAGTCAGCTAAACATTTGGAAAATTTTCAACGATTACTAGAAGGTATTCATTCGTTTGTTGTTGTCGATAAAAATAAAGAACCAGCGTTTTTATTTGTAGGTGGTCAAGATAGTTTATTGGCTGTAAGTAGAGCAAGTTTTTATGGGGATGATTATCCTGAAGTCTTTCGTTTAAGTTCTTTACCCCAAGAAAATGGACTTGTTGATCTAGTTTATCAATCGACTTCAACAAAAAACATATTATTATTGGAAACTGAACAGAATATTGAGTTTTCAAAGACACAGGTAATTTTTGAAGGCATAGATAATATTAAATTTAATTATTTTGGTTGGAATCACTCGCTAGATAAATATAAAGAAACTCAAAATAAAGTGACTCCACAATGGTTTTCAACATATTCAGGTTTGGATAAACAATTAATGCCTCAGCAAATTTTGGTTACGTTAACCATAAAAGGTGAAAGCTTAAGTTTCCCTATTCATCTGGAAAAAAGGCCAGAGCGTTGGTTTCGTCATTACAGAGAAGATAATGATGAATAGAAATAAAGGCATCGCACTAATACAAGTTCTATTAATTTCGGCAATGTTGTCTATATTTGCTATGTATTTAACAAATACGGCAAGAGGACAAGTAGCTGTAGCTCAGTGGTTAAATGATAAGTCACATGCATTGGTAGCATTACATAGTGCTGAAGCAGAATTAAATTTTTTATTATTAACTGAAACCCGAAAATACCCAGTCGAAAACGAACAAAATGAAAGTAATATCGTTCGTCGATGGAACTTTCATGGTCAAGTTTTTAAACTAAATGAAACCGTCAGTGTTAAAATTCAAGATCAAGCGGGGTTATTATCGGTTAATCGACCCGATACCAGTTTATTGGTAAAACTTTTGGTTGAGCAGGGGGCGGAACAAGAACAAGCAGTAGCGATAGTCGACAGCTTGCTAGATTGGCAGGATATTGATAGTATCCCCAGAAATAATGGAAATGAATCGGCAAATTACGGCTCTAGCATTCGAAACGGAAAAGTTACAAACATTGAAGAGTTGATCTATGTGGTAGGGATGAATACTTACTATCTAGACATATTCCAACAAGTAATGAGCTTGCATAAATTAGAAATTTTTAATCCGTTGTTAGCGCCTGATATATTATTACGTGCGATGTTTGGTCAAATGGATGCGGAACAAATAATTGCTTTACGTATCGCGGGTCAGTTAACTCCTCAAACATTTCAAAATATAACAAATGTAAAAGAAAATGATGAAACCAGTTTATCTTTTAACTTTTCTAACAACATTAGCATTGAATTTGAAAGTAAAGTGGGAGAATCTATCGTAAACAAACAAATATTAATGAATTATAACCGTTATGTAAAAGGCGATAGCCGTCCTTTAAATATATTTTTAAATCGTGGTTAACGGGTGATATAAATATTGAACAAATTGCAGACTTCATCAATGAAAATCGAACTTATTACAAAAGTTTTAGTTAACTTTGCTGGTTATTTTGACGGCGAAATTAGGCGTTTTATTTTAGATGAAAATCAGAATTTAATAATAAGTAAGTCATTAGCTAACAAGCAAGATGAGATATTTAAACCGTCAATAATTATTGTTGCTCGAAAATATTATCAAGAAAAATTATTAACTTACCCTATCGACAATAAATCAGAGCTAAAAAAGTTACTTAAATTAGAACTTCATGAAAATGCCTACTACCAAGTCGTAAAGTCAGGAGAGGGTAGTAGTTTAGTTAACTGCTGGGAAATGAGTGAGAATGTGCCCTCAGCTTTTATTACTCTACCAGACTCATTGTTATTGGCGTTAAGCACAAAAAACAATGAGATTATTTGTCAACAATTGCCTTTTTTTGAAGACAATAATAGTAATAAATACCAATCAAACGACGACAATCAATTATATGTAACACGTTCTCAAGACGTAATATATTCGCAGCTAAAAAGCACAACTATAAACTCTGAACTGCGTTTTTCCCTTTCAATAGGTATATCGCCGCAAGAAAAATCAAATTTTAATGGCCGAGAGGTGTTTGTTCAACAACTTATTTTGGGGTTATCTGCGCTGCCAATTATGAGTATGGTTAATTATTTTCGTAAACCGAAATTTATTGAGCAAAAGCGCATTGCAATGCAATTTACTATCCCTTTACTTATTGTCATGACCGGATACCTGGCAATTAGTAGCAGTTATCTTGCATACAAAAAAAATAATTTGGAAAATAAGCTTTCTGCTCAACGCCAAGAAGTGAATGATGCGTTTGAACAGCAGAATACATATGACAAAAATAAAGAAAAATATCAGTCGTTAAAAGTATTTTTAGCTGACAAACAACCCCACTCTGCTATTTGGTTGGTGCTTGCGCAAGTTATCGAACAGGCAAAGTTTTCATATGTTAAGTTGGCGAATAATAGATATAACATACGTGGTGTTTCACCTAAAGCTACACAATTGCTCGAAGAACTTACAAAAAATGTTTACGTTAAAGAAGCACTGTTTGAAAATCCAACTCGTACTACAAGAAAAGGTGAATTGTTCAGTATTAGTTTACTATTGCATGATATTGAGGCAACTAATGAGGCAGATGTGGAACGAGAGGTCGAAAAGTAGCCATGAGTGAATTAAAACAACATGCATTTTTATTAATAGTCGTTGCTGTTTTGTTACTGGCCAAATTTGTTTATATTCCAATCATTGATTGGCAAGATAGGACACAGGCAAATATAATACAGCAAGAAAAAAAACTTAGTAAAATACAGAACATATTAGAAAACAAAAATTTGATAGTGAATGAAAATAATCAGTTGACTGACGCATTGGCTATCACAAACCAGCTGTTTTTTGATTATCAACCACCTGCCGCTTTCAAGTTATCTCAACAAAAAAAGTTTGAAGCGCTGTTGAGTGAAAATCAACTTTCTTTAACTCAAGTGGCCTGGGAAAAAAGTATTGATATCGACTCCCTGCAAGTTACACATTATAAATTGGGCGTTTACTTTAAAGGGGGGGCTTCAAATGTGGTGCAATTTACGAGTGCCTTGGAAAAGAATATTCCTTACTTAAACGTTAGCGACTTTGTTTTTAGTATTAAACAACTTCGTGGCGACTATATCGGTAGGTTTGTTGGTCATATCATTGTTAATTTATACGTGAAACGTCCAATGGATGAACAAAGATTAACAACAAAGAAAGAGCTTTAATACTATGTTTACCTTTATCATCGATATTTATCAAAGTAAGTTAGCGATTGTTATGAGCATATTGGCTCTTCTATGGGCGGTTGATGATGCAAATGAACGGTTTAATAGAGATGAACTGACTGCGAATAAACCAAATGTTAATATGGACTTATCAACATTAGCCTTACCGCAATTGACTTTAAACCAGTTTAACGAAATCACGAATCAATATAAAAAGTACCAACCTCAAAAGAAGGCTGATAATAAACCTAAAATTAATAAAGGTTTAAGCATAGAAGAACAGGCGAAACAGCAAGGTAAATTGTCGAGTCTTCAAATTGGTGATATACAACTCACCTTAAAAGCGGTGATCAAAAGTGATACAGATGGGGTTGGAGATCAGACAACAAATAAAGGTGAAGGCTTAATTAAGCAACCAAAGGTATTACAGGCACTTATTCTTGTAGTAAATATTATTACTAATGAGAACAGCATAAAGAAATTTTCTGACATGAGCCAAGTGTTTGGCTATGACATGAAGATTGATAGTCATAGACAAATTACGTTAAGCAAAAAGAAGAAAAAAGAAACACCACAGTCTATTAAAGAAGATACCGAACAAGAACAACAAATAATATTAACGTTATATAAATAAAAATAAGTATGCTATTAATATGAAAAATACCTTTCCAATTTTAAAATTAAATACTAAGACTCTTTCCATGAATCCTATATCATTGTTAACCAATAAACTTTGTTCTTTTAGTCTTAGCGTGACTATTGCTGTTCTATTAAGTGCTTGTGCGAATACTTCTAATGACAAATTTACACCCGCTAAGTCATTTTTAGAAAAAAATAAAATGTCACAGTTAAGTAATACTAAGGACGACCACGAAGTTGTACAAGATCTAGACGAACAGGAAAAGAAAGCCCAAGGGATGCAATATATTTCGTCATTATCTACTGCTGAAATTAATATTAAAAAAACTGTCGACTTAACGAAACGGTTTAGCAGCACTAAACAAGTGGAAATAACGTCAGATGAACTACCATTAAAAGATTACTTACACTATGTTATGGGCGACTTATTGGGTGTTAGCTACATACTAGGTGACAAAGTTAAATCAGATAAACAAGCGATTACTCTAAATCTGCAACAGCAAGTGACTCAACGAAAACTATTTAGCGTGAGTGAATCGTTATTAAATGAGCGTGGATATGTCATTCGTTTTGATGATGGAATTTATTATATCCATAGCAGTGAAAGTTCAGCTAAAGGCACTGTTATTTACGGCTATGGCAATGATGTTGCTAACGTGCCAAATTCATCACAAGATATTATGCAAATGGTGCCATTTACTTTTGGTATTCAGATGCAGTTATCGATAGTACTGTCAGGTATCGCTAAGGTAAAGGTTGTGCCTATGTCGGCGCAAAATGCTTTCCTTATTCGTGGTAAGCGTAGAGAGATTATTAAGGCATTAGATTTTATTAATTTAATGGATCAACCCGCTTTTCGTGATCGCGCAATAGGATTATACAAAACAACGTTTGTTTCTACTGATGAAATTAGAACCAAACTTGCAGAGTTATTAAAACAAGAGGGGTTAAATGTTTCTGCGGAAAATCGTACAGATAAGGCTATTTCTATTATCTCACTGGATCGCTCGGGTAGTTTAGTCTTCTTTGCTCCGGACCAAAAAATTCTGCAACGTGTGAATTTTTGGTTAAGACAAATTGATCAACCGATCAGTGGCGACGTCTTGCAATACTTTTTATATCACCCGCAATTTTCTCGCGCGACGGATTTAGGTGATAGCTTACAGGTATTAATAGGTGGTGGTGTTAGTTCAGGTATATCAAGTAGAACGTCTGCAGCGGGGCAGAATAATAATGTTAATCAAGATAAAGTAGGAAGTACGCGAGCCCAAACCAACAGCCCCATGGCAGCTAACGAGAATATGAAAATGGTAGTAGATCAACGTGCTAATGCGTTGATATTTCATACCACAGGTGAACAATATCAGCAATTGATCCCACTAATCAAACAGCTAGATGTGATGCCTAAACAAATTATTTTGGAAGTAATTATTGCTGAAGTTACTCTAACGGATGAGTTTAAAGAAGGTGTTGAATTTGCACTAAACAAAGGAAGTTATGGCTTATCAACGGATGGAGCTTTTATGGGAACAGGCTTTGGTGGTCTCTCTTATCTGTTAAGTGGTACTGATGGGCAAGTTGCCATTAATTTATTACAGACAAATAGCCTAGTAAATATTCTCTCTCGGCCTTCTATCGTTGTACGTGATGGAGTTAATGCGAATATTAATGTTGGAACCGATATTCCACTCATTGGTGAAACAACTAATGACCCTCTTGGTAGTGATAAGCAGAGCACAACCATAGTGTACAGGAAAACGGGGGTAGAACTTGATGTACTGCCGACCATTAATGCCCAAGGGGTTATTTTAATGGAAATTAAACAAAAAATTAGCAACGAAGTTGACGCAGGGTCTACCACTGTTATTAGCCCATCAGTATTTGAACGTAGTATAACAACAGAGGTAGTTGCAGAAAGTGGCCAAACAATTTTATTAGGTGGCTTAATGAGTGAAAATATCACTAATAAAGAAACCAAAGTACCACTTTTTGGTGACTTGCCATTAATTGGGGCACTTTTTAAAGGAAAAACTAAGAGTGGTGACAAAACAGAGCTAGTGGTTTTAGTGACACCAAGAATTATAGAATCTTCAAATGAATGGGAAGAGATAAAGAACAAATTTATTGGTGCATTAACTGAGTTATCTATAAAATAGTATAAAAATGCAGCTAATGTAAGTGCCAGTAAGAAGTTGATTTCAATATTTTTACTTATTTAATTGCTATTTAATAAATTATTGGTGAACGAATTTTATCACTTGTAGATTAACTAAAGGCTATTAAATAGCATATTTAAACACAGTTTTGCTCTTAAAATAGACAAGTGTATGTTTTACATTCATTAACTTTAAGCACTTTTCTATAATTAATGACTATAGAAAGGTTGACAAGCTTAAATCACTGGGTAAACTTAGGTGCGTTAAAAGTCGCTTTGGCGACGGCCTAAGTGTTATTATTTTAACGTAATTAAATTTATTGAGTGAATAACAATAATGTTAACACTCAGTTTCATGAAACAAAGGAAATCAAAATGTTTAAAAAATCTCTATTAGCATTAGCTATAACTGGTTTTGTTAGTGCAGCTTCTGCAGGTACTGTTGCTACACTTACCAATGGTGGTACGACAATTTCAACTGAAGGTGTAGCACTAGCAACAGCTCCACTTGCTTTCTCTAAAGCTGGTGGTAACGTTTCTAACGTTGCAGCTACAGATGTTACAGCTGTTTACACGGCAGGAACTACTGTTCAAGCAGGTGATTACTTAGTATTTACTATTGCCGGAGCTACTTTAGATGCATCAATGACAACTGCTGGTACATTACATGATTCAGCAGCAAACAATGTTACATACGCTGCCGAGTCTACTGCTGAAGCAACATACCTAACTCACAATGTTGCAACTGGCGAAATTTGGTTCACAGTTGTAAATGGTTTAACAACAGGTGATGTTGTAGCCTTAACAGGTGCTTTATTAGATGAAGCTAGCTTTGGTGCTGATGCTGCTACAGTTACTGTAGCTACACGTATCGTTGATAACGCTGGTATCGTTCCTGATTACGATGCCACTGCTGCAACGGCATTGTTCACTATGCAATCTGAAATCGCTATTGCAATCGATGCTACTGACGTATTAGATTCAACTATCGATGTAAACCAAGATCGTTTAGACCTAATTGATGCAACTGATACATTTACTATTGATTTTACTCAAGATGTAGCTGATATCGCCGCTGTTACTCTTGATAAGCAAGCAGCAGGCGTTGGCGCTGGTGCATTAATGGTCTTCAATGGTAACAACAATGCATGGGATGCTGATGCAGACGGTACTTTGGATGTTGTTACTTTTGCTGCAACTAATACTGACTCTGTTACGTTAAACGCTGATGGTACTATTACAGCTGACGATAATGCACAGGGTGCTAACGTTTCATACGTATTCACAGTTGACGCAGGTAATGCTGCTCCAGCAAACTCTGCAGCTTCTGCATTAGTTGATGGTACGTTCACTGTAGCTGCATCATCAAATTATAACGATGGCGCAACTGACGGCGTATTTTCTACAAGTGTTACTGTAGGTACTTGGGACTTAAACGGTTCAAGCTTTACAGTACCTTATATGCCTTACGGTGCTAATACTAAGCCTATCCTAACTTTAACTCACACAGGTTCAACTGCTGGTGAGTTATTCGTAAGTTATATGATGGAAGGTTCAACAGCTTGGACTGTATACGATACAAACAGCCAAATGATTGAAACAGGTATTACTAACTTGAAATCAACTGTTGACGCTATTATTGCTGAAATTGTACTTGCTGACCCAACAGCTACTGCTGGTAAATTAGCATTGCAAATTACTGTAAATGCACCAGATGCTGAGATTTCTGGTTTTGCTGCCTTTAAAGTAGTTAACGATAATGGTGAAAGCCGTACAACTATCGGTGCTTACGGACAACACGGTAACCGTGCACGTGGTACTATTACAGATACTCAAAGTAATGTAAGTGGTACAATCGAATAACAATATTTGATTGACAATAAAAAGCGAGCTTAGGCTCGCTTTTTTATTGAGACCAGTTAAGAATGTCATCGTATTAAACATCCAACTTGGTATTAGCAAAAAATGTTTCTAGGTAAATCAACCTCTTTAGTAAAAAACTCCGTGCAAGTAGTCGTTTGTGGTGAATATTCAGATACTTTTTGTAACCTAAGTAAAAAACAAACACCTAAAAACTTTTCCGAACAAGAACTTAAAGGCATAACGCTATTTAAACAACAGAACTACGAGCAAGCGTTAGTGCTTTTTCGTGAGCTAGTAAAAGAAAGTATATCTCCTGATAAGAAATGTGAGTTATGGGGGCATATCGGTGAAAGTTATCTGGCGATGGAACGTAGCCAAGATGCTATTGAAGCATTTGAAGCCAGTGTAAACATCGATGACACTGTATATAACGGCCATATCATGGTCTTATTGTGTAACTTATACCTTGAAAATAATCGGTTTTCAGCATTAGAAAAGTTAACACTACACCTTTCCGTTTGGCCAAATTTCATTGAAGACTCCCAGTACTTTATGATTGAAAGTGCTAAAAAGCAATTCAACAAAGATTTGGTTATTTCAATAGTAAGCAACTGTTCTGAGAAACTCGAACTATTTACAGAAAATTTTTTGGTCAAATTACTCAACGCTTGTATTTTTGTTAGTGCCTTATCGCAGGCAGAATCATTAATTGATAAAGTTGAAAAGAAGTTTGGCAATATTGCTTGGTTAATCACCTTTAAGGCGCAAATCAGTTTTGACCGCAAGAATTATCCTAAAGTGGTCACTTTATTGACAGATGAACTTATTCAAGCCTTACCTAAGTGGGCGAAAATAAACCACGTTTATCATTTGCGTGGTTTAGCTTATGACAAATTAGCTCAATATGATTTGGCATTTGATAGTTTTACAAGAATGGCTAATATCGTTGAAGAGTTAGCTAATCAAGAAGAAAATGATATTAAAGATTATGTTAAATCATATCTGCAAATGCCACTACATCAGTTATCTGGTATGTATTTGAATGAAGAAGTTCCACGACTAAGTAATAATAATCCTAAGTCGTTAGTATTTATGATCGGCTTTCCTCGTTCAGGCACCACATTACTAGACAGTATTATTGCCACACAAGAAAATGTTGTAATTCTAAGTGAAACAGGTACTCTCGATGCCGTTAGAAATATTATAGTCACTAAATTTAACAAATCCTATCCTGAGGATATAACTAGCCTTACGTTGATTGAAATTAGTGAATTAAGGCAAACCTATTTTGATTATGTTAATTCGTTAGACGTATATATGACTAACGATAAATATCAAAATAACACTATACTCGTGGATAAAATGCCACTCAATGTTATTCATCTCCCTCTTATTTTACTGCTTTTTCCTGATGCAAAAATTATTTTTTCTTTACGCCATCCTTTAGATGTATGTTTGAGTAATTTTCAACAAAATTACCTACTAAACAGCGAAATGACCAAGCTAATTTCATTTGAACATTGCGTAAAAAGGTACAATGAAGTTTTCACATTATTTGAGCATTACCATAGTTATTTGCCGTTAAGTGATAATCTACTTTTTGTTAAATATGAAGAATTAACGGATAAGTTACCTGAAGTAGCTAACAAGGTATTTACCTTTTTAGACATAAAGAAGGATGACAAATATCTAGAGTTTTACAAACATGCCAGAGAAAGAATTATCAATACTTCGTCTAGAAATCAAGTGACTGAACCTCTATATCATAACTCAAGGTACAAATATAATAATTATTTAACTAATATAGAGAGTTTTATACCCTGTTTGCAAAAATTCATTACAAAATATGGCTACAAGGTATAACTTACTTTTATAGCTCCTTATTAAAGATAATATTCATCGATGGTTACTTATGAAAGATAAAAAAAAGAATAAAAATGAAGCTGTTAAGATTAAACTGTTTGCCATACATGGAAAGTACCCCCGTGAAATTAAAAAAATGCTGGACGGCGCTTTGGTTTCTCATAAACGAGGCGCACATCAATATGCGATGGAGCAATATCAGCACATTTTGAAGCTTGAACCCAAGAATATTGATGCACTTTGCCTATACAGTGCAATTGCTCTTAATTATTTAAGCGATATGAATTTATGTAGGCAACTATTAACCAGTGCTCAAGAAGCAGCACCGGACAGCCTTATAGTAAACTTTAGAATTGCCAGTTTGTTATTCGCGGCGAAAGATTATAGAAATGGTGGAATGTTCTATCAAAAAATTATAGCGATGCAACCCACTAATATTGAATGTTTGGAACGGTTAGGTTGGTGTTATTCATTTTTGGGTATGCACAGTGAAGCGATGACAACATGGAAAAAAATGTTGCCGTTAAATTCCGCTGAGCAAAAAAAGGCCACATTTGTACTTTTAGCACGTACTTTCACCAATATTGCTCCCAGCCAATACTCACCTCATTGGGACGAGTTATTGTTAAATTTACTTAGTGCCAATTATATCGAACACGATCAATTGGGAAGTTTCAGTCAAAGTTTATTAATGCTGAAATACAAAGTGAATGCTGATGATATGCCTGTTGATTTACTTGAATTAACCAAAGACAAGATATTGCAAGGAGTACTTATTTCTTGCTTAGCACAATCCGTTTTATTTGAGCAATGGTTAGTCAAAATACGCTATGAAATTGTTGCTTTTTATCAAAGAACAAAATCGGTAGTGAATATTCGCCCGCTACTTGCAGCTATGAGTTTGAGAAGCTTTTATAATGAATTTGTTTATCAAATTCCAGCTAAAGAAGCTATAGAGCTCAAAAAAATTAAGATTGAATTAAGTAAACCTCAGGATAGTGAACAAAAAATAGATATATTGGCCCTTGTTGGTATGTATGAACCGTTTGAACTTACTGATAATGAAGCTAAACTATTGGCGAAAAGTATGCCTTCGGTATATAGCCTCTTGTGGGAAAAATTCTATTATGAACCGCTAGAAGAACTGCAACTTGCGGAAAGTCTTAAGACATTGGGTAATATTGATGATGATGTCTCTGACAAAGTAAGAAAACAATATGAGGTTAACCCGTATCCTCGGTGGCAAACGATTACTGACTCAGGTTCTATAACTTTTAATCAATTTATCGCAGATCAAATCCCAACATTTACGTTACCTACAGTTTATGGTTTAAAAACGCCAATAAAGATTCTAATTGCGGGATGTGGAACAGGACGACAGGCTATTAATAGAGCGCTTTTATTTACAAACTCTGAAATCACAGCAATTGATATTACAAAAAGAAGTTTATCTTATGCAAAAAGGATGGCAAAAAAATACAAAATTAAAAATATTAAGTTTATTCACAGCGACATTTTGGATGCCGATAAGTTAGGGGAAAAGTTTGACTACATTGAATGTAGTGGTGTATTACATCATATGAAAGATCCTATGCAGGGCTGGAAAGTATTAAAAGGGTTGCTAAATGAAGGTGGCTTGATGAATATAGGTTTGTATAGCAAGATAGCAAGAAAGGAAATTATTGATTTTAGACAATATCTAAGTGAAAAAGAGATAATAACTTCTCCAGAAAATATTAGAAAGCTAAGGTATGATGTTATTCACGATCAGTTGCCTGTTAAATTAAACCATTTCAAAAGAACGCCAGATCTTGCATCAATGAGTGGTTGTCGAGACTTGTTATTTCATGTTAGTGAACACCAAATGACGATACCACAAATCAAAGAATCTCTGGTGAATTTAGATATGAAGTTTTTACGTTTTGTAAAAGATCCAATTCTAGCGCTAAGAAAATTTAAAAAAGAATACCCCCTACCACTTTCGGAAGAAAATATTGATAATTGGGATGATTTTGAACAAAAACATAATAAGACCTTCACTCATATGTATCAGTTTTATTGTACTCATTTGTAATCAATCGTTATAAGATGAATTGTCTATATCGTTCTATTTTGATAAAGGAACAGTAAATAAAAACAAGCTTCGGTTTGTTTTTATTTTCTATGTGTATAGATCATTAAACCTTTTCAGTGTTGATATATTCGTTTAAATACAGATACCGTTTATTGGGAAACTTCACTATAACCATGGAATGGATTGTAAATTGAACAATTTAAATATCAACACTATGAATATTCCATGGAATAATAATGGCATTAGCCCCCTATTATATTAACCGTAACGCTTATTTTTTTGGTGTTAGATGAAACTTGCTTTTTTTGTTAGTCAATTTCCTACTCGTTCACAAACCTTTGTCTTAAACCAAATTACAGGTTTTATTGATGCGGGAGTCGATGTCAGTATCATCGCCTTGACCAAAGGTGATATGACATTATTTAATGAAGGAGATTATCAACAATATCAACTGGCACAACGCTGTGTTTATTTGACTTCACCACAAAAAACAGTATCACAAAAAACAGCATTACTATCCCAATCATCATTAACAAACATTATTAAGTTTACATCTCGACTAACAACGATGTGTTTAGGTTTGATGTATTCCAAAACCCGTAAAAGAACCTTTGCGGCATTAAGTTATAAGTTATATGGTAAGCAGGCAAAAAGTTTATTGTTGGCGTCTATTGCCGGCAAAGCCCAACATACTTATTCGTATGATGTCGTTCTTGCTCACTTTGGCAATAACGGCATTACGGCTAATAACTTACGAGATTTAGGCATATTACAAGGTAAATTGGTGACTGTGTTTCACGGTCATGAACTCTCAGTTCAGCAAACGGTATTAGCAAATTTGCATGATTATCAACGGCTATTTAGCCAAGGTGATTTAATGTTGCCAATTAGCGGATTATGGCGTGACAAGTTAATCAGTTTGGGTTGTCCAACAAGTAAAATTGCCGTTCACCGCATGGGCGTAGATTTAAAACACTTTCCATATCAAGGACAAATTCAACCTGTTTCTAGCAATGTCAAAGCCGTTGAAAAAGCTCGTTCACTAACACTTTTCACTGTTGCCCGTTTTACTGAGAAAAAAGGCATCATTTACGCATTAGAAGCTTTAGCTATAGTACTAGGTTTACCCGTAGCCACTAACGAACAAGTAACGGATGATAAAATATTACCAGCAGACAACAACGCAAATGCAAACGTAAAAGCAGCTGCAATGGCAACGACTCAATCAATAGCTTGTCATTATCGTTTGGCAGGATTTGGTGAAGAACTAGTGCATATTAAGCAAACTATAGAACGTCTATCACTAGAGCCTTATGTTACCTTACTTGGGCCGTTAAGCTCAGCACAAGTGCAACTAGAGTTGCTTGCTGCTGATGTTTTTTTACAACCGAGCATAACGGCAAATAATGGCGATATGGAAGGTATACCTGTGTCAATAATGGAAGCGATGGCTGTTGGTACTGTGGTGATTTCAACCTACCATAGTGGTATACCTGAGTTAATTACACACGGTGAACATGGTTTACTTGCTCCTGAAAAATGTAGTCTTAGCCTTGCAAATAATATCCTTACGATTTTAGACGATACACCTCTGCGTGAGAAGTTAATAGAAAATGCTCGTAAAAAAATTGAGCAGGTGGCTGATGTTGAACAATTAAACAAGCAACTTGTTAATTTACTTGTTTCAGTCATTGACCCTGAAAGATAAACTATTATTTTTCATATCGAATATCTTAGTCTTTGTTTATTTATAGATAATAATCAAGGTCGTAAGATAAAATACTAAGGCTAAAATACAGTCACAATGTTAGTCGTTTATTTTTTCGGCGAAACATTACCTCTTTAAAAGGTCTGTTACTATATTACAGTTCCTACCGCTGGATTATCAGCAGCAAAACGATTATGCTAACCGTTAATTTGGCTGCCTAGATTTTGTTGTTTGTTTTACTATGATTTCTCACCAAGATAAATGTTTATTTGTTCATATACCTAAAGCTGCTGGGCAAAGTATTGAAGCGGTTTTTGTCAAACGTATGGCACTTACATGGCAACAACGAGAAGTGTTGTTATTACGGCCTAATAGTCGACCTGAATTGGGACCCCCTCGGTTAGCGCATTTGTTGGCAAGCGAATATGTTAATAAAGGTTATATTAGTCAAATGTTGTTTGAACAATATTTTAAATTTACTTTTGTACGCAACCCTTGGGCAAGGTTAGTATCAGAGTATAACTACAGGCGTTCGTTAGGAGCCAAAAGCTATCAAAAGGATTTTCGTCACTTTGTATTGAATTGTTTTCCTGCTCCTGAAGACGACAATTATCAGCAAGCAAAAGATTTTTATCGCCATATATTACCGCAGAGCCATTTTTTATACGATCAACAGGGGACTTGCTTAGTTGATTTTATCGGGAAATTTGAAAGCTTACAAAAAGATTTTGATACCGTTTGCCAACAGTTAGCGATAAATTCCATAACACTCAGTCATAAAAATAAAACCCAACAAAAATATCGTATTCTAGGTAAAATTCCATGGCTGCAGAGTTATCTGCACAAAGAAAAAGATCACCGAGAGTATTATGACAATGATACCTATGATTTTGTTAAGCACTTTTATAAAGAAGATATTAAAAATTTTGATTATTGTTTTGATCAGCTCACTAGATAATTTTGTGCAGTCTACATAGGAAATAAATACGGGTGTTTACTAAGTTAATTAACAGCATTAAATTTTATTACGGTATGTATAAAAAATTTGCTGATGAAAATAATATATTGATCTACCAAATGGGTAAGGTTGGTTCTACTTCGTTAGAGCATGCCATTAAAGATGCTATTCATATTCATACTTTGTATTTAGATAATCACACCTGTAAACCAAGACAAGCGGCTTTGTTTGGCTGTGGCATGCGCTTTTATAGCAATAAAATTAAACAAGCATTGATTAATTTGCTACGTAGAAAAGCGATTAGAAGTAGAAGTCATATCAAGGTAATTACTTTGGTGAGAAAGCCATTAGTACGTAATATATCGATGTTTTTTCATGATCTTGACGCTTATGTATTTAATAGCCAAAGTAAGTTATTAACGACAAGTACGCCATTAATGACTCGCCTACAAAGTGAAGATTTATTAGTGAATATTTTTGAACAACAGTTTGAGCATCATTATCCGCTAACTTGGTTCGATAAAGAGCTGAAACGTTTCTTCGATATTGATGTTTATGACCAATCTTTTGATAAAGAATTAGGCTATATGAATATTAAAAAAGCTAATGTAGAAGTACTTTGCCTTGATGTCGAACGGTTAACTGAAAATATATCGGTTGTAGAAAATTTTGTTGGTAACAAAGTCACTTTATTAAATAAAAATCAAGCACAAAATAAGTGGTATGGCACTTTGTATGAGCAATTTAATGATAATTATCAACCCCAAACAGCGTTATTGAATTTACTTGAAGAAAGTCAGTATAATCAATTCTTTTTTGATAAGAATGGGCGTTAATTAAGCATGGTAAATGATTATTGGTTGGCCCCCCCAGAGATTAGCACTCCTGACTTTATTATTTGTGGTGCGATGAAATCGGGTACCACTAGCCTACATAGCATGTTAAATCAGCATCCTGATGTATTTATTCCTGAAAAAGAAATCCATTTTTTTGATCGTGATAATATTATTCAACATCCTGACTTTAATACGTTTTATAAAAGGCAGTGGCACAGTCATCAAAGTAACTATTCTCAAAAAAATGCTGGAGAAAGTCTTAAGCAACAAGCTAAAAGATATTGGCAATGGTATGGTCAGCAGTTTGTCGGAGCCAGTAAAGGGCAAGTCATAGGCGAAGACTCAACCACGTATTTAGCATCACCTTTGGTCGCTAAACGCATTGCCCTACAAACAAAACCAATCAAACTAGTGATTATGTTGAGGCAACCTAGTCTACGAGCCTATTCACAGTATTGGCATTTGGTGCGTAGTGGTCTTATGCCACATAGATTTGAAGACTATCTTCAACTTAATCCTCATAACATATTAAATCGTAGTTTATATACCAGTCAAATAGAGCAGTATCTAAAATATGTTCCTGAAAAAAACATTCACTTTGTTATTTTTGAGGAGTTTATAGCTGATAAAGTAAACGTGCTTAAAGGTGTTTGTCTGCACATTGGTATCGATTATGACAAGTTGCCTTCATCGGCTACTCAACTACACGAGAATGCGGCGACTTACCCTACATATTATTCATTGCAGTTATTGAAAAATAGGTTGTTTCCACAGGCAGGAAATAATCGTTACAAACAGCATTTTAACGGCACTATAAGTAATCAAATAGCACCCTATAAAAACTTTTATCGACTGATTAATGGCATTCATCGCAAGATAAATCCTTTAACGGCTAAAAAACCACAAAAAATACAGCAAACGACTAAACAATTTTTAGATCATTTTTTTATAGATGAACTGGAAGGACTTAATGAGTTGATTGGTCGCAATGTTTTATCACTATGGTTTGATTAAGGTTTGATTAATATAATGACATGCCCTTTATGTAATATTGTTGCTGACGGCGCTTAGTATGTTGACAGATATTCACTTAATTAAAAAAAGTGCTTTGTTATTAATCATAAAAGTCCTGTCGTCGTTATTGGCGCTAGGTTTTCATTATTTATTGGCAAAACAACTGTCGCCCTCACAGTTTGGTTTATTCTCATTAGCAATGAGCTGTTTACTGTTTAGTTCGGTGTTTGCTAAACAGGGGTTAGAACAAGTCATCTTACGATTTATTGCCAAAAGTCCAGCATCTGAACTTGGTAAGATCTATTGGATTATTTTGATTTATGCGTTGTTAAGTGCTTGTTTAATTGCTTTAGTAATGTTTTTTAGTTTTTCCTTTATTCGTGATTTCAGTACAACTACTCAGCAATTAGCCTTTTTAATACCGTTTATTGCAGTGTTGACAGTTATACAAACTTGCTTAGGCTTAAATAGTAGTGCGTTAAATGGTAAAGAACATGCAGGTAGCGCGCTATTATTTGGTGGTTTCATTAGCTTTTTTATTGCCAATTCTCTATTACTATATGCTCCTGTCGATACTGCATATGATGCGTTAACATATTTTACTTATGCCGCGACAATTGCCGTGGTATTTAGTTTTGTTTTTGTTATGGTTAAGTTGTCACCACAATTAGAGGTAATAAAAAATTGTGATAAAAATGAAATAGGTAAAAGCTTTTCAGAAATATTTGCTGTTAGCCGACGGGTATTTGTTATTTCTTTAGCAGCCTTAGCCACGCAGCAATTAAGTACATTAGTTTTAGCTAATTATGTAACCTTGGCTGAATTAGCCATTTTTAGTTTAGCGCTTAAGTTGTCATTGTTATTGAGCTATCCACTAATCGTTATCAATGCGATTACCGCACCCAAATATGCAAAATTATTTCAAAATAAGAAATATAGTGAGTTTACGCATCTCGCGAAAAAATCTTCTAAGCTTTTATTATTCATCGCAACTTTTGGTCTGATTTTTCTTTATTTAACCCTTAATTATATTCTAGGTTATTTTGGCACGACTTATCTCGAAGCTGCAGTATTAGTGAAAATATTATTGATTGGTCAATGGTTTAATTTAGCCACTGGCTCAGGTGTATCGATGTTGCTTATGTCAGGCCATGAAAAAATTCACCGTCGTAATACTTTATTGTTAACCAGCATAAATGTTATTGCCTTATGTGTTTTTATCCCTTTTTATGGCCTTATGGCAGCAGCTGTGATCACTATGGTGGCTATGGCGGTTAAAAATTTGGTTTCATTATATTTTGTAAATAAGTTAATTTATTCTAGAGCAAAATAGCTAGAATTAGTCATTCAACCCGTTTTAAAAGTAACGTACTAACCGTTGACGTTACGTGTCATTTTGGAGATGAAAATGTGTGGTATTGCAGGAGTTATTAACCTTGATGGTGGAGCCATTCAAAGTTCAACATTGCAAACAATGTCCGCATTATTGGCTCATAGAGGACCCGATGACTCGGGTGTATACTTAGATGAGAATATAGGACTATTACATACCCGTTTAAGCATTCAAGACTTATCTTCAGCGGCTCACCAACCGATGCTTGACGGTGCTTCAAAAAGTAGCTTAGTTTTTAATGGTGAAATATATAACTATAAAGAATTAAGACTTGAACTAGAAACTCAAGGGCATAACTTTACGTCAACCGGCGATACTGAAGTGCTACTAAAGTGTTGTTTACATTTTGGAGTTGAAAAAACCTTAACTAAGCTTAATGGTATGTTTAGTTTTCTCTTTTGGCATGGCGCTACAAAGAAATTGTGGTTAGCTCGCGATAGAATGGGGATTAAACCACTTTATTACAGTCAAATGGGTTCATCATTATATTTTTCCTCTGAAATAAAGGCAATATTGCCGTTTATTGATAATGTTGCCGTAAATGATTTGGCCTTGCTAAATACACTTAGCGGCGGGGCTACTTATGAACCTAATACGCTATTTAAAAATATTTATGCTGTAAATCCTGGGCATTTTGCTGTTATTACACCATCGATAAAGCAGTGTCTTCCACAAGCTTATTTTTCTTGTTTAACTTGTGTTGAAGAATCAACTTATCGTGGTTATGACAAAGCGTCGATGACTGAAATTACAGAAGAGTTCAGGCGTTTAATGGCACGTAGTGTTGAACTACACTCTATATCTGATGCGCCTGTCGCTTCTTTATTAAGTGGAGGCATCGACTCGTCGTTGATTTCGGCCCTCGCACAAAAGGATATCTCAAATCTTGGGCTTTACCATGCCGATGTCATGGGGGGGAGTAGTGAAAAAATACATGCTATGGCAGTTGCTAAGTATTTGAATTTACCTTTTGTCTGTGAAGCCATTGATAAAGTTGCTTATGCTGAGAATTTAGTGAGTACTACTTATTATCATGAGTTTCCGTCTTCATATCATGCCAACGATGTACCTTTTCAAATCATCGCCAAACGAGCTAGCGAAGATGGCATTAAGGTATTGTTAACGGGAGAAGGGGCCGATGAGTTATTCTTAGGTTATGGAAAAATATCCAGAGATATTTTCTTTGACCGTTTGTCTTGTAGTTTGGGGCAATTACCTGGTGTTAAACGATTAAAAAATAAGTTTGATAGCTTATTTTCTACAAGTTTTGAAAGCACTGTTCTAAGTAGTTTATCAACCCATGGAGATGCGAATGCCATGCGTCTTAAGGCTGATCAAGCTTATGACTTTATAACCGACCCCGTAGAAAAGAATGCTTTGGTGCAAAGCCAAATTTATTTGAAAGCCCATCTTAATTCGTTATTACAAAGAAACGATCGTATGGGGATGATGCATGGCTTAGAAAGTCGAATTCCTTTTTTAGAAAACGAGTTAGTCAATTTTGCTTTGAATTTACCGGTTAAATTTAAACGACCACATTCATTATTTGCGTTGCTTAAAAGCGATAGGCAGCGCACTAATAAACTGGTAGTACGTAATGGAGCATTTGGTTTAATACCTCAAAGTATCATTACCAGAAGAAAGTTAGGCTTTCCTGTATCCCCAAGTCGTTATATTGGTTTGCCTGCTGAGTTTTTTAACAATGGCTTTTTACAACAGCAATTGGGGATGTCATTTAATGAACTTGAAAGTATTCTAATTGGTTTACCTGCAAAATTAAGGTGGAATTTCTTTTCTACGGAATTATTTGGACGAATGTTTTTTCTAGGAGAGTCGCAAGAAGAGCTCAATGCTAAAATTTTGTCTTACGTACTTTGAGCGGTTTAGTTTTATTGTATTGATATTGAAAAACACAACAAGGCAGAGCGTATTGTTGTGTTTTAGTAAAATGGAATAAAATATTTATTGCCAATCAAAAGTTTGGTTTATACCTTTGAATAATGCTTGATTTGGAATGCGGTAGTATTCACTGAGTTGTTGATAAACCTCCGCGGAAACATTACTTTGCTTGTCACCGGTATTTTTAGCGGTTAGATCGTGGATATTGTAATTTTCATCTATTGCTAAAAATTCAAAAACATTTTTTAATGTTTGGCTAGTCTCGTTAAAAAAATCATCGCTATTAATGATTAATAATTGTTCTTTATTAAAATGTTGTAAATATTGTTGAATTTGTTGCCAGTATAAACCTCTAGCTTGGTAAGAGTGAGTACGATAAGCGGGATCTTTATAATTTTTATTAGCGATAGCATTTTTAAGTCGTTCGCTTTCTTTTATCAGTGCCGTTTCTATAGGTAAATTCTCTTGCCCCATTTTTTTTGAATGATAATAATGCGAAATGGCTCTTTCGACAGGGTCGCGTAATAATATTATTATTTTAAAATTAGGGTTACATTGATGAATGCGGCCTGCTGCGAGCGGGTTAAATAAATAAAGCGGTGTCGCATCTACGCATATATCATCTTCTTTAAGTGTTTTTGAAAAAGGGAAATGGGCCTGATACCAAACTCTACCTTTGGCATAAGTATCCATATTCTCAACAATACTGCCGGTGAAATAGTGTATTTCTTTACCAAACGTTGGCTTAACTTGTGGGTGCTGCTGTAAATAATAATATAGACTTGAACTGCCAGACTTTTGTGCTCCTACTATCGCGCAATTGGCGACTGTACGAATACGGGCGGTACTATGCCTGTATAACCACTCGGCCATAAACATAGGGAAGTGTTTACTTTGAGCTCTTGCATTAAGTTGTAACCATTTAAATTCAGCTTTTATTCTGCTAAATATATTTGTTGTTAACATTCAGTTATTCTCTACAAAAAGAGGAAACAGGCGTTCGTTTTTCATTTGAGCCTATTAGCAATGACATTGCGTATATATTTAATTTTTGGAAATGTATTATATAGCCAACTTTCTTTAAGACCATTAAAAGCCAAATTAAGTAGGTTTTTGTCATTTAATTTAATAATAGTTTTAATTAAATTATGAGGTGGTAAACGCTCTTTCATATTTACAGCTAAAGAAAGTTCCATATATTCTCGGTTATTCATTGGCGGTATTTGCTCAAATGCGCCTTCTCGATAGGTTAAACCACATGAAGCCCACACACCAAGCCTATGTTCCCAATAAAGTAAATCAAGCACTTCATAAGGGAGTTCAGAGGGGAGATTATTTAACCAAAGAGCGAAAGCTTTTTCTGCATAAGGGTTATGGTTAAACCCAGCATATTTAGCAAGGCGTTTTCCTGTATGTTTTAATAGTTTCTTTCCATAAGGATAATAATAACAACGCGCTATTTCTGAAACGGAGCCAGGTAAATGGGTATTTTCTTTTACTGCTTGTGAAAAGGCAAAAATGTTTTGCATTGAACGATCATAATACATATCACCGACATTTTTCGTTAACGTATCGATGATTTGTTGTTCTTGAATATCGTCAATATTACGTTTGGTAAACTGGTGCCTCAACTTATACATCTTATTTAATACTTGTGGTATTTTTTGATCATATTCAGGAGTGAAATCTGAAATCGTGGTGAAAAAATTTAATTGCTCTAATTCATGAAGCGCACATGAGAATAACATCCGAGAGTCATAACCACCCGTTAACGACATGGTGCAGTTATTTCTTAAGGTGAGCGCTTTTATCGACCCATGTAATATCGTTGATAGTTTCTTTGCCGCCCCATTAACATCATCGATTTTTAATTTGGATGTTGGCCAATATCGAATAGTTTTACGAGTGCTGAGATCTAAATAATAATTAGGAATGAGCTGTTTAACACCGGTGAAGGGAATGAGACCAATCGGCCAGCTTTTGGAATTTCTATATTTTTTAAAATCGTTTAAAACATCTTCCTGTTTTTTGCAGGCACCAATGGCCTCAAGTAATGCAGGTTGTGAAGCAATACTGATATTATTAACTTGCTCTTCACTAAAAAATACCGGTTTTAACCCCGCAGCGTCGTGGTATATGCGTTCACCATGAGGTGAACTCACTATCAAGATCCAACGTCCACCTAAACGATAGATAAACTTTTCGAAATCATCAAAGTTATTACTATTATCAAGCATATTATCTAAAATGTGTTTATTGGTATGCGATGGTATATAGGGATCAATAATATGACCAAGACAAATAATTCGAGTATTTTCATTTTCGACTTTTGTCATTTTAAGTTTAGGATGGCAATAAAGGTTAGACTCGGTACTGAGAGTGAGTTTATGCCATTGACTAAAAGCCAGAGGAAGTGATTCATTTTTAACAATTAAAAATTGTTTAGAAAATTGATATTCGAAAGAATGCATTGATTGGAGTAATGAATTGAAATTTTATGTTAATAATTATACCTATATATTAGCCGCTAAGGTATAGCTAAAATTGTTTACTGTTATCGTTTCTCTTAAATTATTTCAACTCGAAATGCTTAGCTTCAATTTTCACTCAAGTGAATGTTTGAATCAAAGTCGAGTTTTTAAATTTTTATGAACAAATTATTTTGCAGTTATATTAGCTATTGAGAACTAGCATACTAAGGTGGCAACCTATAGTTTTATACGATTACATGCAGAAAGTATAGGATGAAAACCATCCTATTACCCTTTAAATTGCCATTCATAATAGGTGCGAATAATTAAAAATAGCCTTAGATTCAGTACTAATACAAACTTATCCAGAATTTGAAATTATTACTGTATTGATGGTTCATCATATTGACTATATGAAATTGTATTAACTGATATAAATTAGCGTTTGGCCGTTTATGCTAACAACTAAGAAGCAAACGGCACCTAACTCCAGCTTAAATATAACAGGTAATAACAGTCAATCAGCTAAATATTTTTACACTATTTGCGGCTGTTTATTTTTTCGAATCAGTACTATCAACGTTGATAACATCATTCCTAGTATAATTCCTAGAAAGACAATGAGTCCTCGTTTAGGTTTTGCTTTTATTTCTGGTACTTGTGCTGGATCAATAGTTTTTAATACATATTCAGGCTTAGCGTTTATTAGCATGAGATTTTTAGTTTGTTCTTCGATTAATTGGTAGAAAACAGCTTCCATGGCTGCGAATTCGATACCTTCTAATTCTTTTTTCAAATAGCTTATCGATGCTTTTGTTTCATCAATTTCTTGTTGACGCATTAGAGCATTTAGATCTTCAATTAACCAGCTAAGCCATTGTTGGGCTAATGTAGGAGACAAATACTCAATATCTATTAAGATAATTGAACTTTTTTTCTCTTGAGAGATAAATAAAAATTCAGAAAATTTATTATAAGCTTCCCATAACGATGGCTCGGGTGTTTTTGGCGCTTTAACTTCTCTGACCCATTTTTGATTTACGTGATCATAAACTTCATCATTAAAGACCAAGCTGTTAGTAGATATATCCCAATTAGTGGCAGCCATAATCGGTACTAATAAATTATGTTTTGAAATGAAACTCTCTAAAAAAGAACGTGTCTTAATAATTTCCAATGCCAATTTGGTCTTATCATTACCGCCAGAACCTAGATTGATACCTGCCATGCTAGCTAAACCTCCAAATTGGCCAGCTAAAGCACCTAAACCACCAGAACTTCCCTCACTTGATGCTGAAGTTAAAATCACCGAAGCTCTATATATATTAGGTTTAGATAAAGCATAAAAAATAGAGATGACAGCAAAAACAATACTTATACTGATAATCGTTAACTTTCCAGCCCATATTGTGCGCCATAGTTCAACAAAGTTGATTTCATCATCTTGCACTTGATTGTCTTTTAATTTTGTCACTAACAATTGCTGTTCAGTAATCGGAGAATTACTTCCGGAGTCATTCTTATTTGTCATTTCTGCCGTTTTCTTATTTGAATTAATACTATTTTTATTCAAACTATTTTCTTCTTTATTTAACACGTAATTTACACCATCTATAAATGTTTTTTGAACATAAAAATTAACGTTAGTTATTTTTGCATAAAACGTAGCTTACTGCATACTAAATACCATTAATTATCGACAAATTTAAAGCAAAACTGCAATTGATTATTTTGGTATTTTCTAACCTTTTCGATTAAAAATAATGGCTAAATGTTCATACAAATAAGTAACCAAAAATTTAGGGTAATCTTTAATAATACGCTGACGAACATGTTTGTGCATCACCACTCTTTGCAACCATCTTAAACCAAGTTTCTTTATTAGGGGATGATAATAATCAGACTTTATGGCTGTCTGAGTCAAAAAGCCGCCACAGGTAAACATCAGTTTTACGTTTGGGCAATTCAACTTAGCTTCCATTAAAAACTGTTCCTGAATAGGGGTCCCCATTCCTACTATCAAAACAGCAGCATTGGATTCATCAATAAGATTGAAGCAATCCTTTTTCTCCTCTTCACCATTAAAATATCCAGATCTAGAATAAACAATATTTAACATGGGGTAACACGTTTTTATATTAACTTCTGCTTTTGATATTTCAGTTGAAGTCCCACCCACAAAAGCAATATTCAGCTCGTTATTTTGTACAAACTCAAATACTTCACCAGCGATTGATGAGTAATCAAAACTGATTCTGTTAACTTTTGATTTTGGATAAAAAATATTGTGCAATCTTTGTAAAAGACTGCCATCGGAATAAAACGAATCTATGCCGTCAATTATATTGGGAGAATTTAGTAAAACACGATAAGAAAATGGGTTTACAAAAGATACTAACCTTTGTTTATTATCTTTAATTGATGACAATAATAATGGAATATCTACATTTACCGATATTTTGTCATCCAGTCTTTTCATAATATGTTGCTTCACTATTTTTCCCTAACCTCAAATGTTTTAACAGTCTTTATTTCTCTTTTTTTAATTAAGTACAGATTGATCACATAACCCACAAAAAGATAATGCAAAGGAAGCGCTTTAAACCGATCACTCATAGCTGACGAAAAACCAAATACAACTGGGATTGAAATAACCAACAGTAGTGTGGCGGCAGAAAAAATCGATTCAAGACTTCCTCGTTCATAGCTCCTTGCTGAAGTCCTCAAAATATTTATCATCCATAACAAAAAGGTTAGATACAAAACAACACCAACCGCGCCCCATTTAGTCAAATGATAACCATAGAGACTTTCAATAACTTCAATACGTTTTTTTAGCTCGATCCGATTAGAGCCACAACCGAAAGGAAAGCACTTTTCAAAATACTCCAAAGCAATATCCATTTCATTAAACCGATGTTTGGTTGAACCGTCCATTTCATCCCCATCAAACATACTTTCCAAATATTCAAGCTTTAACACATTGGATTTTTGATCTGACAGGGAAATACTCGTGATTAAAAAAGTAGAAGCTACAACAAATGTAATCAATGTTATGTTAATAGCCTTGCTCTTTTTACCTCGACCCAGCAAATAACTAAATCCGAGCATAATAATAACAGTACCAATACCACCTCTCGACAAAGTGAGAAATAATGCTAAAAATAGAACAACCACAAATAACCAGTCTTTAAGGTGAAACTCTTTTTTTGCATCAACCAGTTTATAGTATTGATAATATATGAAGAATGACAAATAAAATGCGAAGTCTGAAGGGTATCCATAAGTACCTGACCACCTAAAGAAGTGAAACACTACAACATCATTACTCATTCGTCCTTTGTATATGTCTGAAATCCCCCAAAGAGCAGGAAAATAAACAAACGCAGAAAACACTATCTGGATCAGACATGCAATCACAAAAAATTTCATCAGTGATTTTAGCTGATTTCCTGAAACTGGATACAATAGAGGAATAAACAAATACAGTAAATACACAAAAGGTCTGGTAAAATCTGTAGTATCTTGCAAGCTTAAATTAGTGGTGAAAACCAGAGTTGTTAATACGTAATATGGTACTGTAATCAATAAATATGTTAGAAGAAAAAAGAGTATTTTTCGATCGGGTTTAGCTGGCTTTTTTATTAAAACCAAAAGAACAACAAACAGAAAAATAATTACATGTAGTGATTTTTGAGCAGTCCCGACACCTCCTTGCACCCACTTTAGCGCTGGAAACAAGAAAATAAAAATCCAAAAAAAATAATGAATCGCTAAGTTATTGAATTTCAATTGTAAAAAAAACTCCTGACTGTAAAGGTAAGGCTCTAAGCCATTGATATATATCTAGAGCAAGCGTGAATCTTTTCGAGCTAAAGTTAAATAAGTCATCAAAACCTATCGTCTTTAACTTTAAGAGACAAGACAAATAGAAACCAGCGATTGTGATTTTTTAAGTGTTTCATAGTAAACAGCTCAGAATCAAAAATATTTTTTTGGGATGCGTAAAACGCGCGATGTTACCAATATTTTTACTTTTGATAAAAAATTAAGAACAGTTTACTAAAACTACGTTAGGAATTATACCTTTTCTTAATCTGATATAGTCAATAAATGCTGGCAATTTGTAGTCCTCGGGCTGTGAAACTTCACCAATGCAAACTCAATAAATTCTTTTATTCGCCAAGTGAGATTCAATAATGAAGTTAACTTTACTCGCAAGGCTATCTGAGAGAATCTGGCTAGCTTGGCCTAAGAATCAATAATAAAGTGCGACACAAGAAAAGTAATTAGACTTATCTTGACCAATATACCTTTATTTAATGGTAGGAAGGCAAAAAGAAACGGAAGAAATGGTCAACTAAGTTCGGATAGTATTTACCCCTATTTTTCAATTAAATTAGTTTCTGATGTGTTGTTATGTAAAAAATATTGACTGTTGAATAAGATAAAGCATGTGACAGTTGGCTTTGGTGTTGTTAGGCATTTTGCGATATTTGAAATCGCCTGCCTTTAGGTAATTAATTTTGAATTGAGCCAACCTATGGATATCGCCAAAAGAGTTTAGTCTTTTATATTTTTTTAAACGGATAGTTAATCTTTAATTTTTGTCTTTCAATATTTAATTATAAAACTGCAATAGGTTGGTCTTTTTTATTTACAGCTAGTAGGTATAACAAGAACTTATTTTTCAGTAAAATAAGTCGTGTTTTTTTAGGATACTTCGTTATAATACAGCACTGTCCATCCCCATTGTTCTATACACCAATCTCGTAAAAGAAAGATATATAAATATTTGTATATAGCTGTGTCTTAGGGGAAATGGTGTAAAAAACCATGTATAGATAATTTTTACATTTACCATAAATTATTTTCCTTTAGAGGGAAACCTAAAGGCTATAACGTGTATGAATTTCAGTCTGCAAAGTAAATGGTACCAATTTTCTTGATTAGGTGTTCTATTTAGTTATAAGACAAATGAAATAATGTAAGGGGAAGGTTACAGTAACCAGCTGTAATCATTGCGAAACTAACGACCAGCAATATTCATTTAATATAAGTACAAGTGAAAAGAAAATAATGGCGTTGGCATTGCTTTTTTCTAAGCCCATCGATACCATTTGGCAATCGTTGAAAGTAAAGTTAACTAGAGTTTTTATACAGAAACTCGATAGTTTAGTTCGTGGTGAATAGTCAACAAAGTCAGTTTGGTAAAATAGTTATTATAAAGTAACAGTAACTGAATGTTGGGTGGTGATTTTAAAATTTTCTAGGTAGGTTTTTTCCTTGTTTTTAAAACACAAAAACTCCTCAGAGAATAGGGTATGTAGCGGGCGGCTGTTGTATATATTAAACGAGTAGCATTCAAAGGTAATACTATAATGAGTTCAATTTTATCTCTTATTGGTCGTGAAAACGAACTGTTTTCAAATGACATTAAAACTCACGAAAAAGAGTTGTCAGAAATCGTTTCAAATAGTCGTTTTTTGGTAGTTGGAGCGGCTGGTTCAATTGGTCAGGCTGTGACAAAAGAAATCTTCAAAAGAAATCCGCTAAAGTTGCATGTTGTTGATATTAGTGAAAACAATATGGTTGAACTTGTTCGTGATATCCGTAGTTCGTTTGGTTATATTAAAGGCGACTTTCAAACTTTTGCTTTGGATATTGGCTCAATTGAATATGATGCTTTTATTGAATCAGACGGTAAATATGATTACGTATTAAACCTTTCAGCTCTGAAGCACGTTCGTAGTGAAAAAGATCCTTTTACATTAATGCGTATGATTGATGTAAATATATTCAATACGGATAAAACACTATTGCAATCAGTTGCGAAAGGCACAAAGAAATACTTTTGTGTATCAACAGATAAAGCTGCCAATCCTGTTAATATGATGGGAGCTTCTAAGCGTATTATGGAAATGTTTTTAATGCGTCGTAGTGCTGATATTACAATCTCTACAGCTCGATTTGCTAACGTTGCATTTTCTGATGGCTCTCTACTTCATGGGTTTAATCAACGTATCCAAAAACGTCAGCCAATTGTAGCGCCCAAAGACATCAAGCGTTACTTTGTAACACCGCAGGAGTCAGGTGAGCTTTGTTTGATGTCGTGCATTTTTGGTAAAAATAGAGATATTTTCTTTCCGAAGCTAAGTGAAGCATTGCATCTCATCTCATTTGCAGACATTGCAGTCAAATATCTACACCAACTTGGTTATGAACCACATCTTTGTGATTCTGAAGATGAAGCTAGAGAACTAGCACGCACATTACCAGAGCAAGGTAAATGGCCTTGTTTATTCACAAATAGTGATACAACAGGGGAAAAAGATTTTGAAGAGTTTTTCACTGAAAAAGAAACATTGGACATGCAACGTTTTAAAAATTTAGGTGTTATTAAAAACGAAGCTATATTTGATGCAGAATTGGTTTCCTTGTTTGAACGAAAAATAGACGAAATGAAAGTCATTAAAGAGTGGAATAAAGAGCAAATTGTTAAACTGTTTTTTAAAATGATTCCTGACTTTGGCCACAAAGAAACGGGTAAATATCTCGATAGCAAAATGTAAGGTTAAGATCGTGAATAAAAAATTAATCAGCTTCGTCCGGGGTGTATATCAAACTAATGATTTTATTCCGTTGCATGCCCCGACATTCGCGGGCAATGAAAAAAAATATGTTACAGATACTATCGATAGTACTTTTGTTTCGAGTGTTGGTAAATATGTCGAAGGTTTTGAAAAGCTAATTGAAACTTATACAGGAACGACGAAAGCTGTAGCTACAGTTAATGGCACAGCGGCACTACATACCGCACTTTATATGGCGGGTGTAAGGTCGGGTGAACTTGTTATAACTCAAGCTCTTACTTTTGTGGCTACCTGTAATGCGCTTTACCATATGGGCGCACAGCCAATTTTTGTTGATGTATCAAAAGTTAGCCTTGGTTTATGCCCTAAAGCTACACAAGAATATCTTGAAGTGAATGCCACGTTAAATAGTGATGGTGAATGTGTTCATAAAGTAACAGGACAAATAATTAAAGCTGTTGTACCAATGCATACGTTTGGTCATCCAGTAGAGCTTGATGAGTTGCTAGCTGTTTGTTTGAAGTGGAATCTTGTTTTAGTCGAAGATGCCGCTGAAAGTTTGGGCTCCTTTTATAAGGGAAAACATACTGGAACAATTGGTGACTTTTCTGCTATTAGCTTTAACGGTAATAAAGTCATAACCACGGGTGGTGGTGGTATGGTGCTATGTAAAAGCTTAGATGATGGAGAGCATACTCGTTATGTAACCACAACTGCTAAAGTGCCTCACCCTTATGAGTTTTATCATGATGAACCTGGCTTTAACTATCGATTGCCAAACCTCAATGCTGCATTAGGTTGTGCACAGATGGAAATATTGCCGGAATTTTTAAAGCAAAAGAGAGCCCTTGCTGAGCGTTATCAAACCTTATTCTCTGGCTCCGATTTTCAATTTGTCGTTGAACCTGAATATGCACAGTCAAACTATTGGCTAAATGCAATTATCTGTCCAGATGTTGAAAGTAGAAATTTATTGCTTAAAGAAACCAATGCAGAGGGTGTAATGACAAGACCTATTTGGCAACTAATGCACCGTTTGCCAATGTTCAAAAATGCATTGAAAGGTGACTTACGAGTTTCTGAGTGGGTTGAAGCGCATTTGATTAATTTGCCTAGCTCGCCAGTTAAAATGAGTAATACCAATGGCTAAAAAAATTGCAGTATTTACAGGTACTCGAGCCGAGTACGGTTTACTTTATTGGCTATTGAAAGATATCCAGTCAGATACAGAGCTAGAACTTAAGCTACTTGTTTCAGGTATGCATTTATCTCCTGAATTTGGATGTACCTTTACTCAGATAGTGAAAGATGGTTTTACTATTGACGAAAAAATAGAAATTCTTTTATCTTCTGATACAACTGTTGGTGTCGCTAAAAGCATGGGCCTAGGAGTACTAGGCTTTACTGATGCGTTAGATAGATTAAAACCTGATGCATTGGTTATTTTGGGTGACCGTTTTGAAGCCTTAGCTGCAGCCCAAACAGCTATGATTTTGAATATTCCCATTATTCATTTACATGGTGGAGAAATAACAGAAGGGGCATACGATGATGCTATTCGTCATTCAATTTCAAAACTGAGTTATTTACATGCTACTTCAACTGAAACATATCGAAAGCGAGTTATTCAGTTGGGTGAAAATCCTAACCGAGTTATAAATGTTGGTGCAATTGGATTAGATCATTTGCAGCGTAGTGAAATGCTTACGTTAGCGCAAATTTCTGACTCTCTAAGTTTTGAATTAACTAAGCCATACTTTTTAGTAACCTACCACCCTGTAACACTTGCTCAAGAAGACCCTGAAGTTTCATTTAAGGCATTGTTAGATAGTCTTGATACTTTTCCTGGATATCAAGTTATCATGACATATCCAAATGCTGACGATGGTGGCCGAAAGATAATTCCAATGTTGGAAGCATATGCAAGGCAGAATGCTAAACGAGTGTTTGCAATAAAATCCCTTGGTCAGCAACGTTATTTAAGCACAGTTAAACATGCAGATGTAGTTATTGGAAATTCATCAAGTGGTATTATTGAAGTACCTTCTTTTGATGTGCCTACTGTTGATATCGGAATGCGACAAAAAGGTCGTTTGGCAGCCCAAAGCGTACTTCATTGTCAAGCAAATAAAGATTCAATAACCGGTGCAATAAATACTGCTATAAATCGAAGTTATAAAGTTAAAGGTGAAAAAATTATTAACCCATATGGTGCTGGAGATGCAAGCGGGAAAGTTATCGATATGATTAAATCGCTACAGAGAGATACGATAAAGACATTTTACGATATAACAAGTGGTGATCTTCTATGACCTTAATAATTGCTGAAGCGGGTGTAAATCATAATGGAAACGAGCAACTTGCATTTCAGTTGGTTGATGCTGCATATCAGGCTGGTGTCGACATTGTAAAGTTTCAAACATTCAAAGCAAAAAAACTAGTTACAGCCTCTGCTAAACAAGCCGATTATCAAATTGAGAATACACAAAAAGTGGAGTCTCAATTGGCTATGTTAAGTCGCCTAGAACTCAGTTATGAATTTCACCATGACTTAGTAAAATACTGTAATAAGTTGGGTATTGAATTTCTTTCCACTGCATTTGATTCTCAGAGTTTAGATTTTTTAGTTAATGACTTGGGATTGAAAACTTTAAAAATTCCATCAGGTGAATTAACTAATGCACCATTAGTGCTTCAACATGCTCAAACGGGAGCTGACTTAATCATTTCTACTGGCATGGCGACATTGGCAGAAGTAGAATCTGCATTAGGTGTTATTGCCTTTGGGTATTTAGCGCAAGAAAATGTGTTACCTTCGCTTGATGCTTTCCAAGCTGCCTACTTTTCGGCACAAGGGCAAAAGTTGTTAAAAACTAAGGTGACATTACTTCATTGCACAACCGAATATCCTGCGCCAATGAAGGATATTAATTTAAAGGCCATGGATACTCTTGCTGAAGCTTTTCAATTAGAAGTAGGTTACTCAGATCATAGTGCGGGTATTAGTGTACCAATTGCTGCGGTAGCAAGGGGGGCGATGATCATCGAAAAACATTTTACATTGGACAAAAACATGGAAGGTCCAGATCATAAAGCCTCATTGGAACCAAGTGAGTTGGCGGATATGGTCGCAGGAATTCGTAACATTGAATTAGCGCTTGGTGATGGGATAAAAGGCCCTCGTCCGTCAGAGATTAAAAATAAAGCTATTGCGAGAAAAAGTTTAGTCGCTGCTAAAGATATTGCTGCTGGTGAATTATTTAACGTTGAAAACCTAGATATAAAACGTCCAGGAAATGGTGTTAGTCCCTATCAATACTGGGACCTATTGAATACGCAATCAACTAGGTCTTATCGGGAAGGTGAGGTGATTCTTGGATAAAAAAATATTTGTACTGGGTGCAGGTGGTCATGCAAGTGTTTTGGTCGATATTTTAAAACAAAATGATTTGATAGTATCAGCTATTTTCAGCCCTGAAATAGACTTTGTAAGAGAGGTTTTTTTGGGGATTCCTATCTTGCAGAACGAAGATGAAATCTTCGAAAGTTTTACTGATAAGACAAGTATAGTTAATGGCTTAGGCTCGTTACCTGGATCAATATTAAGAACAAAGCTGTATGATAAATTCAGCAATAAAGGATACTCTTTCCAGCAGGTTATTTCTAAAAAAGCGATCATTTCAGATTTTGCAACTTTGGGTAAAGGTGTTCAAGTGATGCATGGCGCGGTCATCCAAGCAGGAGCTGTCATTGGAGACAATACCATAATAAATACAGGAGCAATTATTGAGCATGATTGTATTATTGGATCTCATAATCATATCGCGCCTGGTGTGACATTAAGCGGCCAAGTAAAAACGGGGGACTGTGTACATATAGGCACAGGGGCAAATGTTATACAGAACGTTACTATCGGTGATAATGCGGTAATTGGAGCTGGTGCGAATGTCACTAAAGATGTTTATTCTGAAGAGACTGTTTTTGGTACTAAGGCTGAAATTAAAAATAAAAGGCTAGATAAATGAGTCATAAGTGGGAAAATACGTTAATTGGTCCTGAGTATACAATTCGAGAAGCACTTGCAGTCATAGACCGAGAAGCGCTGCGAGGTGCAATCATTGTTGATCAAAATAAAAAACTATTAGGACTCGTCAGTGATGGCGATATCCGTAGGGGAATATTATCTGGTGTTTCATTAGATAGTCAGGTTTCAAAGGTGATGAATACTAAGCCAACGATAGCTGCTACAAACACTAGTAAGCAACAGTTAATTGAGTTAATGGAAGCTAAAGAAATCCTATCAATCCCATTGGTTGAAAACGGTATCGTTGTTGGTCTTCATACCTTGCATGAATCTTTACATAAACCTCGATTAGAAAATCCTGTTTTTCTTATGGCAGGTGGCTTTGGTACCCGTTTAAGACCCTTAACAAACAACTGTCCTAAGCCATTACTGAAAGTTGGTGATAAACCCATTCTTGAAATAATACTGCTTAATTTTATCAAGTCGGGTTTTACTAATTTTTATATATCTACGCATTACATGCCCGAAATGATAATGGAATACTTTGGTGATGGTAAAAAGTGGGATGTAAATATCACTTATGTTTATGAAGATTCCCCCCTTGGAACAGGCGGCGCGTTAGGTTTATTGCCAGATAATTTGCCAAAACTACCATTAATTATGATGAATGGTGATGTGCTGACCAATATAAATTTTCAAAAACTACTGGAATTTCATGTAAATGAATCGGCAGATGCTTCTATGTGTGTACGTGAATATGAATATCAAATTCCTTATGGTGTTATTCAAAGCGAAGCGGGCAAAATAACCAGTATGATTGAAAAACCAACGCAATTATTTCATATTAACGCAGGGATTTACGTTATTAATCCAGAAATTATTGAGCAAGTAAAGAGCAACAAAAAAATAGACATGCCTACACTACTTGAACAACAAATAGAGGCACAAGGCAATGTGATGATGTTCCCGATCCATGAATATTGGCTTGATATTGGTCGGATGGAAGACTATCAAAGAGCACAAGCTGATATTTTGAGTTTGGATCTGTAAGATGATTAAAAACAAAAAAATACTAGCGATTATTCCAGCGAGAGGTGGCAGTAAACGTTTACCTAAAAAAAACATATTGCCGCTATCGGGAAAGCCACTAATTCAATGGACAATCGAATCAGCAAAAAAATCAAAATATATTGATACTACTATGGTTTCTACGGATTGTCTTGAAATAGAAAAAGTCGCGAAAGATAGTGGTGCGCTTGTACCCTATTTACGTTCGATTACGTTATCTAGTGATACAGCGTCTAGCATGGATGTCATATTTGATGTTTTGAAGTATTATGAAGAGCAAAATAAGAGTTTTGACTTAGTTTTGTTACTACAACCTACATCTCCATTGCGTACTCAAACAGACATCGACAAAGCAATAGAGCTTTTCATAGAAAAAGAGGCATCAACAGTCGTGTCCGTTACTGAGTGTGACCATTCGCCATTGTGGAGTAATACGCTTCCAGACAACTTAAGTTTATCAAATTTTATTGGCGAAGATATACTTTTAAAGCGTAGTCAAGACTTACCTACATATTATCGTTTGAACGGTGCGATCTATCTTTTTGATGTGAAAAATATAAAAAGAGATATAAATTATCTTTCATCTCCTAATGCATTTGCTTTTGTTATGGACAAAATGCATTCAATCGATATCGATGATGAATTAGACTTTAAAGTTGCGCAGGCGATATTAAATTAACAATATCAGCCAGTACCTACAATTACTTCAAATTTCATATCGGTTACTAAATACAGTATGTCTGAAATATAATTATGAAAAATAAACAGCTCATTATTTTTGTATTCTCTGAAGCTTTAATGAAACTAGTGACCTTTGCTGCACTTCCTTTCATAACAAATAAACTTACAGTTTCTGATTTCGGCCTTTATGGAATTTTTCTTGTTAATTTTGTCGTTATCGCTGCGTTATTTGTAAGTATTTTAAACAACTATATTCTCGTTTGTTTTTTTACTGAAGGCTTAAAGAGAGTTCTACTCAAAGTAAAGTCGGCTTGCTTGTTTTGTCTGTTTTTTACATTTATTGGATTATTGATTGCTCTATTTTTCATTCTATTCGATGTCGGTTCAGGCTATAGCCTTGCTTTTATTCTAGCTATGTTAGCTTGTTTAGTGTCACTTCCTTGGCAAATTTATTTGGCAATAATGCAATGTCAGAAAAAATTCTTATTCTACTCCAAAGCTGTCTTTTTATACTTAATATTTTATTGCGTATCATTTGCCCTTACTTTAACTAAAGAAGAATTAACATGGATTGATTTTTCAATCCTGTACATATCAAGTAACTTGCTGATATCTATTGTTATATTAATCAAAGAGAGAGTTGTAGTTAATAAAATATACACGGCCAAAATGTTTGGCTTTAAGTTGTATGCAAACCATTTCATAACATTGCTTCCCAACTCTCTTTTTAGTTGGGGTAGAGTTAACTTTGATAAATATTTCGTAGCTTTTTTTATGGGGAGTACACTATTGGGCGTATATTCTTTAGGCTTTCAAATCGGCTCCGCCATTGGCCTAATTAATGCGGTTGTACTTAAGATTATCAACCCATATTTATTTTCATCGTTTAGTGGGCTAAGTAATAAAAATTTAATTCGAAACTTATGCTTTATAATGCTATTTATGTGCTTTGTTGTTGTCATTTATATATTATCTATCCCTATTCTTGTAGATGTTTTTTTCTCATCTGATTATAAAGATTCTATTTATGTTGCTCAAATTATCGCGGTTGGCTATTTGTTGCAGTGTTTGACCTCTATATTTTCTTCTGCTTTATTTTATGAGAAAAAGAATAAACTAATTTCAGCTTTGTCTTTTGTTTCATTTTTAGCTGTCATTGTCGCTTTTGCAATTTTACATACTTTAGGTGAGTATGATCTAAATACCATTTCGATTATTTTTACTTTAGCCTGGGGGGCGCACTTTATTTTTGTTTTATTTTATGCCTTTCAAACAAAGGCAGTAAAGAGAGTTTTATATGATAACTAAAAACTTATTTTTGGTTAATACTCGGTTTCATTTATTAATTGCACAGTCAATTATCACGACAAATAACTTAACCAATTTACTTTTAATTACTACCGATAAAAGTTTATTATCTGACGAGTATTTATACGACTCAAAGCTCTGGTCAGATAGTATTTATATTGAAAAAATCAAATTGAGCTCCCCTTTTTCAATGCTAACTTTTTTGCGTGAGTTAAAAACTATTAATAGTAAAGAGGCTGTGAACTTATTTTGGGGTAATGATTATCAAATAGAAAACCAGCTAATTGCGAACCGTTTTGAGCTAAATGAAGTCACTCTATTTGATGATGGTATTGCGACATATATATCAAGTGAAGGTAATGATAAATCTTTAGTTAAGAAAGTGTTGGAATTTTGCGTGTTTGGCCTGTTTCAACGGTTTTTGAAAAATAGGATAGGGATTGGCTATTATCCTCATGAGTATCACTTTTCACTATATCCTGATCTAGTTGAGAATGCTAAATCATGTAAAATAATTGAACTTAACTTATCCGTACCAAACACGTTAAAGGCTCATACAAATGAAGTACTGAGCAGGATAAATGTTTATACAGATTCAATTTTTTTTCTAACTCAACCAATATCTGAATATGGTGTTATGAGCTCAGAAAAAGAAAACACATTAATAAAAAGACTCATTAATAATATTAAAACGCCGTTAAAAACAATGGTAGTAAAAGCTCACCCGAGTGAATCAGCAACTCGACATCTAGAGAGGATTGAGGTTATTAAAGGTTTTTTTGATGGTCAAGTTGTTTCCAGTCCAGAATTAAACCGTATACCTATTGAGGCATTTGTTGACGTAGAAATTAAATGTACTTTTCTCTCTCTATACAGTACAGCACTTATTAATTTAAAAATAATTAACGACACTCATCGTTGTATCAGTGGAATATGTGAGAGTGATATTGGACTTTTAAATTCATTAGACGAAATTATAACTATCTTTGCAAAGTTTAGAGTCGAGCCTTTGAGTTTGTAAAACAACACTGTTAACCAGGACTGTGAGGAGTGAATGTATTCATTGAACAACATCTTAAGCGATTTCATTTTGTTTGAACAACGGCTTTATCAGAGTGAAAACGTTCTTTGGTCGTAAACTATGATGAAAGAAACCTGTTCTGGTCAAACCGTATAATAAACATTTATGTAGTTTGATTGTAATATCTTCTACTGACATTCGTTACTTCGTTATGCTTTTAATAAAACTAAATTTTACTTCATATCTTTTGTGAATTAAGCTCTGGCCTTTTTTAATATTTCTTTTTCTGCACACAGTTGTCTATTTTCTTTGTGATACATCATAAGTTCATTAAGCTTATCAGTAGTTAAAATTGACCTGATTGCTTATCTCGAAATTGTCGTTTTTAACCTTGGAATAGCTCGAATAATTAGTATGTTATCATTTGTTGAAGAGTCATCAATCATTAAAAATCTTTACTTTTAAGTCTACAATTTTGGATTGTACAGTCAAATAAAATAGACTGACTCAAATTAGTCGTTAAGTTATAATGCTGCTCAAAATAGTTAAGACCATAGTGCGATAGTTGGGTTACAAGTTTATCTATTACCTCTTATTTAAAAGATAGAACTGATTATGATTTATTGTAAATTTAACTAAGTTTAAATTGATAATAAGCAAGGCTTTTGACTACACCGAAAAAGATAGGATATTAAATGAAGAGAGTTGAATCGTTAGATTATTTACGCGGTATTATGGCTGTGTCTGTGATGTTATACCATTACTTTAGTTGGTCGTTTGGAACTTTAGGTAGTGAAACATTATTAGGGAAATTGGGGATTTATGCCGTATCTATATTTTATATCCTCAGTGGTTTAAGTTTAGCTATTGTATATGATAAGCGAATAAATAATGTTTCAGATGTAGGTACATTTTTCATAAAAAGATTGTTTAGAATTTTCCCTCTTTTCTGGCTGGTGGTTACGGCATCAATTGTTTTGAAGTACTTATCCAGTCAAGTTGGCAACAGTGAGTTTGATGTTACCGTTTATACTGTTTTCTTAAATTATTCATTATTGTTTGGTTTTTTTGAGCCGACAGCTTACCTTTCTACAGGTGCTTGGTCCATCGGCAATGAAATGGTTTTCTACTTAATATTACCCTTTGTATTTTTTTTAAATAATAAAAATAAACTGATTCTGCCATTTGTAATTCTCTGTAGTTTCGCTATCGGCTTATTCTTTTCTTTTGAGCTGCTCGATCCTGAAAAACCATTAACTGAGCAATGGTCAATTTACATAAACCCATTTAACCAGATCTTTCTCTTTATGGCTGGAGTAGCAATTGGTAAATGGGGCAATAGAATTAGCAATATTTCTGATAGCCTTGCTTGGTCTTTAATAGGACTAACGCTATTGCTATTTGTTTTCTGGCCGGCTCAGGGAGATAAAATTCAAATCATTACTGGCATAGAAAGGTGGTTGTATTCATTTTTAAGTGTTTTGTTAGTCCTAATCGTATATGTATTAAATCCAAAGTTATCGTCATGGAGACATAAAGTTTTTAGTTTTCTTGGTCAGGGGTGTTATTCCATCTATCTTATTCACCCTATAGTATCTATGCCTATTGTATATGTTTTTTCTATAATTGGTTTAGGTAATCTACCAGCTTATACACTGTCATTTATTCTTACTCTAGTATTTAGTTGGTTTAGTTTTAAGTACATAGAGTCGCCTATGATGAAGTATGGCAAGAAACTTATTGAAGAAAAACGCAGAAAAAAAGTATCTCTTGAAACTAGAGAGAGGGCAACCTAAAAAGCTTTGGCGTCAACTGATGATTTGTCTGTTGACGCATTATATATGGCAAAACATTTGAGCTTGGTTGTGAATGACTTCTGTGGTTAAGCATAAGAGAAAATAATATGTTTGACTTGGATTGTTTTTTGGTGTGAACACGCATTCATTTAATTGTGCGCTTTCTATTTCAGCAACTAGCTAATTTTATTTATAGTGTCTTTGATGACGTTTCCGAAATAATTTGAAGTTAGAAGATAAAAAATAGTGAAATTTACTGTTAAAGTGCCCAGAGCCAATTTGCTTTAAAAACCCGCCAATTGATAGTCGCTACTGCATCGTCGGATCTTCATGAGTGTCTGATTTTTTAAATTAAGATCACTCGTTAAGTACTTATGTTTTTCAAGGAACGCTTTATGTTAGACGGTGATCTTTGGCAAATCTGCTTTTATCAAAAGTCTGTCATTTAATTAATGTCTTTCAGAAAAGTGATGCCCATCTAAATTAGTCAATGGAACTATTATATTCATTTGTATTTCACCTTGATCTGAACGCTACTTTTTATTTGTTCAATTTACAATATGCTAGCCGTTGCTCTTAAGAGAGGATAGAAAAATTGTTATAATCATTTGAAAACAGTACAATACTTGGATAGAGGATAGAGGATAGAGGATAGAGGATAGAGGATAGAGAGTTTTTAGCTTTATGCCAAGCATTTAACGTAGTTCAGGAATGATATTATGCACATAAACTTCAATATAACTAAATCACGTGTTTTTATCACATTGTTAATGCTAATGTTTTTAAGCGCATGCGGTGGTTCAGACACTGCAACCGAAACACAGTCTCCCGCGGATACTACTGCGCCAATTATTACCCTTAATGGTGATAGTAATATTACTTTGACACTCAACGAGAATTATAACGAACAAGGTGCAAGTGCCACTGATGATAGAGATGGTAGTGTTGAGGTGGTTATTTCAGGCACGGTTGATGCCAGTACCCTTGACAGTTATACGATTACTTATACCGCAACCGACAATGCCAATAATACCAGTAATATTACACGCACGGTGGAAGTTGTTCTACCACCAGATACCACTGCTCCTGTTATCACCCTTAATGGTGAAAGCCAAATTTCTATTTTTATCAACGAATCTTATTCAGAGTTAGGTGCAAGCGCTATTGACGATAGAGACGGTAGTGTTGACGTTGTAATTTCAGGTTCGGTTGATTCAAGTACCCTTGGTAGTTATACACTTACTTATACAGCCACTGATAATGCTAATAATACCAATACGATTACTCGAACGGTTGACGTTGTATTATCGCCACCACTCATATACGACTTAACTATTGGTGCAGAGTTGATCGAATTAGGTTACCAATTACGTGCAGATATAACTTGTATTGAATGTTTGCCAGATAACCATCAATATTCATGGACGATCGATGGTGAAGTGGTTTCAATTGGCCAAACTTATTTACTAACTTCTGACTTTTTCGATAAAAAAATACAGGTAGAAGTGCTTGTCAGTAGTGAAGATAACCTGACAAGTACTACATACCAAACTTATATTCCTAATAGTGTTCAGGTTATTGATATTTACTCTATACCTAATGGTTTTGCTGCATTAAAGAACGATGGGAGTGTTGTGACATGGGGAGCTTGTCATTCGGTTGTACCAGATGTTGGCGCTATTAAGGATATACACTTATATGATGGCACTATCACTGTATTAACCACTAGTAGCGCTATAGTGACTTGGGACTGTATTGATGATGGCGCGGAGGTAAATAGAGATTTAACCAATGTTGCTGATTTATTTCATAACGGTTATGCCTTTGCCGCATTAAAAAATGATGGAGCGGTTGTTACTTGGGGTCATAGTGCTCGAGGCGGTGATAGTAGTTCGGTTGCAAATAGTTTAACCAATGTTACAGAAATACTTTACAGCAGTAGAGCCTTTGCTGCGCTCAAATCCGATGGTAGCGTTGTTACATGGGGGGAGGGGGATTATGGCGGCGATAGCAGTTCTGTTAGTGATAATCTAACCAGTATCGTTGAGGTAGTACCAAACAATCAAGCTTTTGCAGCGTTAAAAAACGACGGAAGCGTAGTCACTTGGGGCAGTAATACCGATGGAGGTGATAGCAGTTCCGTTGCAAGTAACTTAACCAATGTGGTTGAAATACGTTCATTAGAAGCAGGTTTTTCTATTTTAAAAAGCGATAATTCAGCCGTAATCTGGGGAGATGAGTATCTAGCCCACAGTAACATTTTTGATCTGACTAACGTTGTTGACATTTATTATAATGGGGAATCATATGCTGCTTTAAAAGCCGATGGCTCAATTACCTTTTCGGGGGCCTTATCCGTTAATGATGACATCACAGATGTGGCAGAAATATATTCTACTTATCTTTACTTTTATGTTATTAAACATGATCGTTCAATGGTGTCGTTTACTAATGACGGTGATGGTTATTTTAGTTATTTTGGCGTATCGGGAACGAATGTTGAACGTTTATTCATGGGGGGTGACCAAGTATCGATTTTAACAAATGATGGTTCTGTAATTACTAGTTCTCGTGATTACACTAATGAAACTCATAATTTTAGTAATGTTATCTATATGGTTACGACTGGCGCAAGTCATGCAATTTTAAAATCTGATGGAACACTTGTTAAGTGGGATACGTATCATTATGGTGCGGACGATCAAACCGTAACTAATGTCGTAAACATATATTCTAATGATAGAGCTTATGCGGCATTGAAAAATACTGGAGTGGTTGTTACTTTAGATGGCGATACTTATTCTGATTATAATTTGGGCGGCGATAGCAGTACCGTCACTGATGATTTATTGCCTGCTATTACTTTAACGGATGTATCTAACGCACCACTACTCAGGTTTAATGGCGATAAAGAAATCACGCTCGAGCTGAATGGTACCTATACCGAGCTGGGAGTAACTGCAAAAGATGATATCGATGATACAGTTCAGGTAATTGTTTCGGGTACTGTTGATACCGCAACAGCAGGAGTTTACACCATTACCTATACTGCATCAGATAGTAATAGTAATGAAGCAAGTATTACACGTACTATTAATGTGGTTTTACCATAACTTGATTAGGGCTAAGGAAGGTTAATTGCTGTTTGGTTTTACTTTAATACTGAAAGCTTTAAGGTACTGAGTATAGTGATTAAGGAGAGGTTCATTAACTCTCCTTTACTTATGGATGCAGAAGATAGTGAAAATTTATAATGGATTAGGTTAATTAGCTACTATAGGTTGCGGTTACCTTCTTTGTTAGGCAATCAATTTGAGCCAATCTTTTTTATTCAAAATTTTGCTATTCCAGTACCAACTGTTATTTATAGTATTTTTGGTGCAATTGCTGGATCAATTTAAAATTAGAAGATAAAAAGTAACGAAACTTACTAAAAAAATGCCCTGAGCCAATTTGCTTAAAAAGCTCTTTAATTGACAATACTTCTCTGCAACGTCTGATCCGCATAAATTTTTGATTTTTTAGGTTAGCAGAGCTCATCAAATGTTGATGTTTTTCAAAATACTGTAAGTAGCCTTTTACACTACTAGTATTCCCTATCATTCGCTCAGAAGAGCCGGTGTCATTGACAATATATGAGGGGGGCGCTATGCGAAAGGCCGTGCCGTATGTAATTAGCAAACGGGTCCAAAGATCGTAATCTTGACAAGCTACAAATTGTTCATCAAAGCCACCAATACTGAGCACTCGCTCTTTTTTCACTAAAACTTGCGAGGTTGCTTCATTGTAACTTAGTTGCTGTGCTAGGGTTATTTGTCCTTCTTTGGCATCAATTAAACGTTGTTTCCCTCCATAGTCCCAAAGCATGCTTGAGCATACAAAAGCATATTTATCATCATATGCAGTCATAAGGCTTTCTATTCTTCTTGGTAAGAAAACATCGTCATCATCAAGTCCTGTAACAAATTCTCCTTTAGCATGGTTGATTGCTATATTCCTAGAAGCACAGGCACCAATACTGAGTTCATTTTTAAAAATATGTATATTTTTATGCTTATTAGAAAGTTGAGTTAGTAATGTAAAAGTATCATCTGTAGAACCATCATCAACTACTAATACTTCTATATTAGAATATGATTGTTGAAGAACAGAATCGATAGCAACAGAAAGAAGATCGTGACGGTTTTTAGTTGGAATATAAACACTTACCAAAGGTAATGATAAAGAATTACCATTAGTTAATTCTATTTGATTCATCTCTTTCCCATTGATCTATTCTCCCTTGATAAAACTGAAATCTAGCTCTTATTTTTATACACAGTTTAATTAATAAAAAAGTTGGAAAGCACAAAATAGGAGGTTCATCATATCCCTTTTTTGAGTTTGTTAAAGGTGTATTATAGCGGCTATTTAATTGAACATTTCCACGCTCAACTCTAGTAAGTATCTGCAGCAAATTTACCAAATTTTTTGTGCAAGTAAAAATTAAAGAACAACGTTGGGAAACAGAAACTTCATTTGGAGAAAATTGTCTTCGAATATACTCGTCATCAGCAATAACATCAGGTAAAGGCGCAATCTTCTTTATTCCATCAGCACTCAAAGCGATTACATTGGATAGTCGGTTGTTTTTATTATAAAAAGAAATACTTGCAACTTGGTAATATTGCCTGACCAAAAAATTGCTATTCTCGAAAGAAAATTTCACTTGTGGTGATATTGCTTTTAAATTTTTACTTTTAAGTTCATCCACAAGTATATTAAGGTCTTTTCCACAAATTTGTATATCTGCGTCCATCAATATTTTAATTGAACTAAGGCTATTGTTAATTCCCATATTCAATGCGTTAGTCTTAGAGGCCTTTGAAGTTTCTAAGACTAAAAAATCAATGTTCTTTTGCTTCAGTAATAAAGAGTTTTTTTTAATGAAAGAAACAACTTTTAAATGAGTCTGATCGTTACAACCATTACAAACAATTAGCAGCTCAACATTCATTAGGTTATTATCATCAAATAGACCTGCGAGCGTTTTTAATACTAGGGCTTCTTCATTATAAGCAGGAATAATAATGCTAAATTTATAAGGTTTCATAAAAGTTATAATTCAATAAATTCAGAAGAAACAAAATACTTTCCTCTTACTATGTCGATATGTTATGTCTGTTTTATGACTTCAAGTATTTTATCATATCCAGAGAAATTGCTTTTATTATATGGATTAAAGCTATTGTTAACTGAATCTAAAACATACTTTTCAAGCTGTGCTAAATCATTACATACGCAAGCATAATTATTTTTTATTACAAAATCTGCCAAATCTTTTTGATGATTATCAATTCGGTCAAAATTGGGTACAATTAACGTGGGTTTAGACATTTCCAATAAATCAAACACTGATCCAGCTCCTGCATGGGTAATTACTAGATCTGCTTTAACTACTTCATCCTTAACTTGAGTTGAATATTTAAAGTACTGATGATTACTAGGAATGTATGTACCTTCAGATATCTGGTTTACAATTTGATATTTATTAGGTGATAGCTGTTCATCAACCGCTTTAAATAAAGCATTGTAATGAGTATGCCCTACAGTAACAAAAATCTTCATAATCGTCCAAAGAAGCGACTTTTTGGGTAATATTTTTGTAATGATTCATGTTGAATAAAAAATAAATTAGCAACACGGTACATTATTTTTCCCGCAATTGATGGAGTGAAAATACGTGACCATGACTCAAAATAGATAACCTTAACTCCTAACATTCGGCAAATAAGTGCGGGCACAACAGCAATTCCAGGTCCTGTTGAAATCATAGATACAACACGGTAATTCATCAAGATACGAGTAATTTGAATTAGCGACCAAAAGAAATGTAAAATAAAGATAAAAATATTTTTCATATAAGAAAATTTGTCACGTGCTTCTATACAATAAAATTGACGGATAAAATTTTTGTCTTTTATTTTCACATCACTTAAAGCTATAAACGGAGTACTTTTCAATTCTTCAGGTGCTCCTTGAATAAAGCGAGTCATTTGTGCTGCATGACCGCCCTTACCATATACCATAAGTATCACTTCTGGGCGATTTTTAAACATTTACTATCTAGCCCTTCTATCAATTATCTATACTATTTCTTGAACTACTTAAATCAAAACACAATAGTAATTGACCTTCTTAGGTTTACACTTCTGCTTTAAATAGAACTAATTAAGATTTAAAAAACGCTCGTATTCTACATTAAAGGAATAAAACTAGAAACATTTAATGAACAAAACTATATTGAATCTAATTAAAATTGAAAAGATATTGCTTAGGTGTAAAAACAATGGTGTATTCAAAATTTTTTTGAATTTCGATTAAGCACATTATCAGTTATATTATTCCGCAGTTTAAACCTACTTTTTCTTGGACGATTATAAAACTGTCAATTACTAGGATGAAGGAGCTTGGGGGATATTTTTCAGTCTGTCCATTCGGCATATAATGACCTAACAATCTACAAAAGGTATTGCGTACAATTTTAGCCATTTGATAGTTATTTTGAATAATCCCTCATTATTAAAGACTGCTGATAGAAAAAAGAGGCGACCAAGAGAAAATCAACGAGTTACATTCATCGTTGGTATTAGGTGATAAATGCTATTTATCCACATATATGAAGTAGGATGGCATCATGAGCAAAATATTACCTGAAAACACTTCTTTGTCATAATATGGCTGGGCAGATAACTAAGCTAGAAAGAATCTTATTATATAAAACTTATCTCTTTGTAACTGTATTGGGGGCAATTTAATATGAATAAAGCTAGGACTTGAATAAGTAGCCTCAACTTGCCAAACATTGGAAGGGAATTCAGTCAAAAAATATAGGCCTAATGGATTATTCATGTTTACAAGCACCAATTTAATATTAAGCATAGGTAACTGCTACATGTTATAAATGCCTAATTTTACTACCGCGCTTTAATAATAATGTTCCTCCCAGTTAACTTGTATTTATTAAATAAAGCAGTACCTAAAAAGCTATTTATTTGATAGAATCGCGACAATTTTTATCAGTGAGTAATTTAGAAATGAATGTTATTGAAGCTAACTTCGATGCGAAAGGCAAAAAAATTGCCATTGTTGTCTCTCGTTTTAACAGTTTTGTTGTTGAAAGTTTATTAGAAGGTGCCGTTGATGCACTTAAACGTCACGGCAATGTTGCAGATAACGATATTACCGTTGTACGAGTTCCTGGTGCCTATGAGTTACCTGTTGCCGCTAAACGTATCGCAACAAAAGGTGGTTATGATGCCATTATTGCTATTGGCGCTGTTATTCGTGGTGGTACTCCTCACTTTGATTTTGTTGCTGGCGAATGTAATAAAGGTTTGGCACAAGTAGCGATGGAATTTACTTTACCTGTAGCATTTGGTGTTATTACAACAGATACCATTGAACAAGCCATTGATCGTTCAGGCCTTAAAACAGGTAATAAAGGTGCAGAAGCTGCGCTTAGTGCTTTAGAGATGGTTAACGTACTTTCTCAACTATAATAAATTAACATTTTTCATTTCTTTTTGATTGAGCTTTGGTTTAAGAGGAAAGTAAATGCAAATGGATTTATTTTAAAGCCAGTGTCGAAGTGTAGGTTATATATTCTTGATATAACCAAGTACCTTTTTCCATAGGAAAACTTCGGTCTATAACGTCAAGTGACGTATTATTAAAATTATTTGGAGATAGTTGTGAAACCATCACCTAGAAGAAAAGCCCGTGAATTAGCCGTACAAGCCATATATTCATGGCAGTTGAGCAAAAATTCAGTGACGGATGTTGAAACAAATTTTTTAACAGATAATAGCGCTCGCCGTTTTGATATTCCTTACTTTCAACAGTTATTACGTGGCGTAACATCGTCAGTTAGTCAATTAGATGGTGCGATATCACCTCACGTTGACCGTCCTATTGATGATATTGACCCTGTTGAAAAAGCAATTCTTAGAGTGGCTATTTTTGAGCTAAGTGATTGTCAAGATGTTCCCTATAAAGTGGTTATCAACGAAGCCATTGAATTAGCAAAAGCATTTGCAGCGGATGACAGCCATAAGTTTGTTAATGGTGTTTTGGATAAAGCTGTTAAGTTAATACGCTCTTAATCACCAATAAGACCATCTAACACAAGAATTTTAAATTTTATTACTATTCTTGTGTTAAAAATACATGGCTTTAAAAGAACTCTTTATGAAAGAATTTGATTTGATCAGACATTATTTTACTGAGCAATCAGTGAAACGAAAAGATGTCATTTTAGGTATTGGTGATGACTGTGCACTTCTACAACCTGCAGAACGTCAACATATTGCGGTAACTACCGATACCTTGGTGGCAGGTGTACATTTTCCTGAAAGTACAGAGCCTCGGGCTATTGGACATAAAGCAGTAGCGGTTAACCTTTCTGATTTATCTGCCATGGGGGCAGAGCCAACTTGGTTATCTTTGGCGTTAACATTACCTGAAATAGATGAACAATGGGTGGCTGAGTTCTGCTCTGGCGTTTTTGAGTTATGCGAACATTATAATGTACAACTTATTGGCGGAGATACTACACAAGGACCATTGAGTATAACGATTACTGCACAAGGCTTAACACCTATTGATAAGTATATAACGCGTTCTGGAGCTAAGGCAGGCGATTGGCTCTATGTTACTGGTGAACTCGGAGATGCTGCATTAGCGTTACAACATTTACAAGGGAAAGTGAATGTAGATGAACCATTTAAAGAAAAAATTTTTGATAAATTAGATTACCCTAAACCACGGGTACTTGTTGGTCAGGTTTTACGAGATTATGCAACATCTGCTATTGATATTTCTGACGGGCTTATTTCTGATTTGGGGCATATCTGTCAAGCATCAAATGTAGGTGCAAATATTGTTTTAGATGATTTACCTCTTTCCGCGATAATGCGTGAAACACTCGAAAAAACAAGGGCGATAGACATTGCTTTAACAGGCGGTGACGACTACGAGCTATTGTTTACGGTATCAGAAGATAATAAAGTTGGCATGGAAACGGCGTTGATTAATACAGGGGTTTCTATTACCTGCATTGGTCAACTTAATGGTTCTGAAAAAATCACTACCACTATTGATAATAAGCCGGTTTCTATTAATGCTCAGGGTTTTGAACACTTTACTGAAAACGATAAATAGTTGTGACTAAATCCACAGAAAAATTCTCACTATCAAACCCTATTCACTTTTTAGCGTTAGGTTTTGGTAGTGGTTTATTACCCAAGGCTCCTGGTACTTTTGGCACCTTAGCTTCTATTCCTCTCTATTTATTGATGGTAGCGTTAAGTAATGTTTCTTATGCAGTGATAGTCTTGCTTATTTGTGTCAGCGGTATTTATATTTGTGGTAAAGCAGCAACTGATGCAGGTGTACACGATCACGGTGCAATTGTTTGGGATGAGATCGCTGGCTTTTTGATCACCATGTTTATGGTGCCTATTAGTTGGCAAAGCATACTGGTCGGTTTTTTATTATTTAGAGTATTTGATATTTTTAAACCGTGGCCTATTTCTTATATCGATAAGCATGTACACGGTGGTTTTGGTATCATGCTTGATGATATTTTAGCTGGCATATTTGCGCTTGCTTGCATGCATTTTATTTTCTAATTAATTCACGAAGTTTCCTACTGTGTATTTTTTCTTTCGAGACAACCCTTAACTTTATAGCAGTCACAAACGAAATGAGACACAACAAGTGTTGTGCCTACATTCATACAATTAGTTATGGTTAAAAATCAATGTAACAACCTAACTTTAATTGTTCCTTCAATCTGCTTAAGCTCTTTTAATGCTAGGTCACCGTCTTGCGCATCTATATCAATTACTACATAACCAATTTGATCATCTGTTTGTAAATATTGAGCGGCAATATTGATGTTGTGGCGTGCAAACGTTTGGTTTATTGCTGTTAATACGCCTGGCTGATTACTATGAATGTGTAATAAACGACTTGTTCCTGTATGTTCAGGTAAAGATACAGACGGAAAGTTAACGGCAGATAATGTTGAACCATTATCTGAATACTTAGCCAATTTACTCGCTACTTCTAAACCAATATTTTCTTGTGCTTCTTTAGTACTACCGCCAATATGGGGTGTAAGAATTACGTTATCAAATGCTCGCAACGGTGAAATAAATTCTTCGTCATTACCTTTAGGTTCAGTAGGGAATACATCAATTGCTGCCCCTGCGACTTTTTTGCTTGAAAGTGCTTCTGCTAAAGCGTCGATGTCGACAACAGTACCACGTGAGGCATTGATAAAAATAACACCATCTTTCATCGCTGAGAATTGACTTGCGGCCATCATATTTTTTGTTTGCACGGTTTCAGGTACATGTAAACTGACAACATCGGCTTCTGCTAATAGCGCTTCGAGTGTTGACGCTTGGCTAGCATTACCTAAAGGTAATTTAGTCTCTACATCATAAAAGCGTACTTTCATGCCTAATGTTTCTGCTAGGATACCTAGTTGCATACCAATATGGCCATAACCGACAATGCCCAATATCTTACCGCGAGCCTCAACTGAGCCCACTGCTGATTTATTCCAGACCCCGCGATGTGCTTTAGCACTTTTTTCTGGGATGCCACGTAATAGTAACAAAGCTTCACCAATCACTAATTCGGCCACTGAGCGAGTATTTGAAAATGGTGCATTGAAAACGGGAATACCACGTTTTTGTGCAGCGTTGATATTAACTTGGTTGGTACCAATACAAAAACAGCCGATAGCGACCAACTTTTTCGCATGACTTAGAACTTTTTCATTTAGCTGCGTACGTGATCGAATGCCAATAAAGTGTACTGAGGCTATTTTTTTTATTAACTCATCTTCTGATAACGAGGTCTTAATATATTCAATATTGCTATAGCCTTTAGCTTTTAGTTCATCAACTGAACTTTGGTGAAGCCCTTCAAGTAATAAAATTTTAATTTTTTCTTTAGCTAATGAATTATTGCTCATGATCTCTCAAATTCTCATCAAGTGGCTGATTGCCGGTAGTTAAGTTAATTATCTAGTCAAGCTGTAATTTAAGTCTTATAGATGGCTAGATATCCAAACGCTATTTAAACTAACATATAGTGTATAAACTCTAAAGCTCTAATTTACTATTTTTGCACCTTGAAGCGTGCCTAAAACCAAGGTGTCAGCACCTCTATCAGCAAATAAACCATTGGTTACCACACCTACCAGTGCATTTATGCTAATTTCCATAGCAACAGGATCAATGATTTCCAAATTATATACATCTAAAATTACATTACCGTTATCGGTAACAACGCCTTGTCGATACACAGGGTCGCCACCAAGTTTGACTAGTTCACGGGCTACATAGCTTCTTGCCATAGGTATTACCTCAACGGGCAATGGGAAACTGCCTAGTACGGCAACTTGTTTGCTGTCATCGGCTATGCAAATAAACTTTTTGGCGACTGCTGCGACAATTTTTTCACGAGTTAGTGCAGCACCGCCGCCTTTTATCATATGCATGTGCTTAGTAATTTCATCAGCGCCATCAACATAAACATCGATACTGTCAACAGTGTTCAAGTCGAAGACTTCAATACCATGTGCCTTTAAACGTTTTGATGACTCTTCAGAACTTGATACTGCACCTTCAATACGATTTTTCATCGTCGCTAATGCATCTATAAAGTGATTAACTGTTGAACCAGTACCCACTCCAACAATTGAATCGTCTTTAACATACTCTAATGCTTTAATTGCTGCCGCTTTTTTCATCTCATCTTGTGTCATAACAAACCTGTGTCAAAGTGATTATGTAATTGTCGAGATTATATCAGCGAACACGATAGAGGTGCTAGCAAAAGCAAACTTCAAAGCGTATTGATGTTCGTTTGTATCGGTATGATGACTTCTGTCAATAGAATATCTCAGTGCATGATAGGTAGGGTTTTATTTACTGGCAGTTATGGGTTATGCCAATTAGGGCTGGGAAGCTATATTAGCGAGTCTAATTATTGAGAATAGTTTGTGTTGGTGTGATGCCTCAGCTAAAGGAATATATCAACGCTTGAAAGGTAGTTGTTCTATTTGCTGATGTTGGTTTTTATCAGCGTGATGATTTCGGTTAAAAGGTTATCCCAATGCATGATAGGTAGTGGTTTTATTTACTGATAGTTATGGGTTATGCCAATAGGGCA